>AMWB02070303.1_pt2 | contig 18152 bp, 14 predicted proteins | sample 200311 | NCBI WGS metagenome assembly AMWB02 (sample SAMN02737377, study PRJNA173069) | bioreactor metagenome | biome: anode biofilm in microbial fuel cells | place: USA: California | collected 2010-12-16 | reverse complement strand
CCTCCGCTGCTGCGAGTTGCGCCGCCTCCGCTATAACTTCCGCCGCTACGGCCACCACCACTATATGACCTTGAAGAAGCTGACGGGCTTGATTGCCGTGTCGATGTGGATGGACGTGCAGAAGTTGACGGACTTGATTGCCGTGTCGAAGCTGATGGGGTTGATTGGCGTGTTCCTGCACCGGCTCCGGCTCCGGCAGTCTGACGGTTAGAAGGAGTAGTCTTGGCTGTAGCACGGTCTGATGCCCCTGCCCCGGCTCCTGTGGAAGGACGTGTCGAAGCACTGGCCCTGTCTTTTGTTCCAGCTCCAGTTCCTGTAGAAGGTCGTGTCGATGCGTTATTCCGATTATAATTGCCATTTTCCCTGTTCTTGTTCACCGTATTTGAAGTATTCCTGGAATTATTGTAATTATTAAAATTATTGGTGTTGTGGATCACCGTGGTATTGCCATGATAACCATACCCACCGTGGTAATAATAATTATTATGACGATAAATCCCTACCGCCATTACCGTAAATGCGGCGAAATAAGGCGGATAGAACCCGTAATAATATGGCGGATAATAAGGCACATAGGCAGGCGAATATACATACTGCACGATAGGAGCCTGTTCGACAACAACAACCGTAGTTGTGGCCGGAGTACTGACAGTTACAGGATCATCACCGGTATAAGCGGGATTGGCTGTTACGGCTGGAGTGGTTGTGGTTTTGGGCTCAACAATATAATCTTTTCCGTACAAATCCTTGTCTCCGACAATCTGAAGGTTCATCTCACCATCTTTCTCTTTCGTCAGAAAAATGACCGCCACATCCTGTTTTTCCTTTTCATTGACATCGACCTGGAGTATAAAGGTGAAATCATCGTCATCCTGCTTGGTCACAACCTTGATGAAGTCGACTTTTTGGTCCAGGTTAAGGTCCAGGTTGTTGATTCCGGTCGATTCGAGGTTCAATGTTTTTTCAAAATCCTCGATGGTCTTCGACTTTTGGAAAAGATCCAGTACGGCATACAGGTCCAGGTTATCACCCGGCAAGCCCAATAAAGTCGTGTCACTGTCCGCTTGGCTCTCTGTTTGAGAAAAAACAGGTAAGCTCAATATGGATATCGTAAGTGCTGCTACTGATAAAAGACATATTTTCATAAGATCATGATATATTGTAAATGAATTTCTTATTCAAATTTACGAATAATCTCATCAGGAAACGGCAAATATTTTGTCAGATCTGATCACAGTTTTCCTCAAGACCTGGGTAAGCCTTTTTCAGCATCTTTCCGATAAGCATTTTGCGATAATTCTGAATGGTTCAAAGGTATTATCACACGAACCCAATGAAGCTGTCATTCACTTTGGTGAAGGAAATTTCGCTAAATGTTACGGATTCAAAATCAAATTGTATTTTTAATTATATTTATAGTAAATTGCGTAATGAATGTGCTTATCAAGATATGCTCAGGGTTATTGTGGTTTTCATTAATCTTTGGAGTAAGTGTATTATCAGCCCAAAAGAATGACACCATATATTTGAACAATGGGGATAAGATTACCGGCGAGTTCAAAAAATTCGAATACGGAACCCTTAACCTGAGCACGGAAGGGCTGGGAACTATTAATATAGAATACGATAAGATCAGGACCATATATTCAGATAAATATTTCGAGATCGTTGACAAGACCGGGTTCAGCACTTTTGGTTCCATTGCGCCATCTGCCCGGCAGGGCAATATCGATATAACAGTTTCCAATGGAATTATTTCCAGGGCTATTGTCGAAATCGTTCAGATGGTCCAGATTAAAAATAAATTCTGGAAAAGGTTTTACGGTTCCGTTGATCTTGGGGCCAGTTATTACAAATCCACGGATATCATCCAGTATAATTTCAGTGCCAACATCAATCACCGGTCCAAAAAAAGATTGGTATCATTTGATCTGAGCAGTATTTATTCCAATCAAAGAAAGGCCGATACCGCTAATGTCTCACGCAAAAATGATATCAGCCTTGATTTCAGACGCTTTTTTTCCGGAAAATTCTGGCTGGGATATGGAGCTAAAGTACAGCAGAATACGGAATTGAACCTGGATTACCGTTTTCAGCTGGGGGTGGTTGGCGGGTATGACCTGGTCCATACCAATCCCATCCGATTTTATGCCCTTGCTGGTTTGCTGGCCAATAAAGAGAAATCATTGGATACTTCATCTGTTTCCTCCAATCTTGAGGGACTTGTATCATTGCAATTCAGTTGGTTACAGCATCGGCATCCCAAAATTGATATCTCTTCCGGGATTAATTTTTATCCCAGTTTAACAATAAGTCAACGGTACAGATTGGAATACGAGATTTCATTTAAATATGAGATTTTTTCCGACCTTTACCTTGGGTTCACGTTTTATGATAACTACGACACAAAACCGACGGGAAGTAAAGAAGCGCTGAATGACTGGGGAACGGCGCTATCCATCGGATATACGTTCTAAAGGGAATAATGAATAGGAAATAGCGAATATATGTAATTATTAAAATTGATTTATTTTATGATGAAACAAATGTTTAAGCTTACACTTTGCCTTGCCCTATTAACGGGATTTTCAGTGACAATGTTCGGACAGGTTTATTCCAATAAAGAAGTGGGCAAAAAAAATGCGGCCCATGTGGATAGTATAAAACATAAAGAATGGCCTTATGTGTTGCCATTAATGGGGAAAAAAGCGACTGCGAGAGGATTTGACCTGCCTTACCCTGCAGGGATCAGCATGCAGTATTTCTGGCAACAATCCGATATTATTATTGATAACCTTAAGGTAGGATTCAACAATGGGCAAATGTTCGAACTTGATGAAGTCGTAAGATTTGATAAGGCCCAGGCAACCACAGGTGCTTTTACAGTGCGGCCTGATGTCTGGCTGTTCCCCTTCCTGGATGTTTATGGAATTTTTGGCTACGGAGCGGCTTCTACTGATGTGGGATTTGGTTTGTGGGTGCCGGACTCAAACAATACGCCTACTGAAATACTTTCATCGGGATCCTTGGTCGAATTTAACGCTCCGACAATGGGCTTTGGCTTAACGCCCACTTTTGGTGTGGCTGGATTATTTATTGCATTGGATATGAATATGACCTGGACGGATGTTCCGCAGCTGGAGAAACCAGCCAGGGCATTTGTTTTTGGTCCAAGGGTAGGTAAATCCTTCAAGTTTAAAAAAGAGGACATGAATATAGCTTTCTGGGCCGGTGGTTTTCGGGTGAATATCAGCTCAGGCACAGAAGGGTCGTTAAACCTGGCCGAGGTTCTTCCGGTGGAAGATTTAGGAATGAAAATAGATGCCGGTTACCAGAAACTGGATGATGCTCAGGCACAGATTGATACATGGTGGGAAGGGCTTACTCCGCTGGAACAGGCAAAACCTTCGAACAAAGCAAAATATGAAGCCGCAAATTCAGCCATTTCCAGGGCCGGTGACGTGATCGTCTCCGTCGAAAATGCCGTGAATGGCATTGCCACTTCAACGGTCCAGTATTCCATGGATAAAAGACCGGCTGACAAATGGAACTTTCTTGTCGGTACCCAATATCAACTCAATAAACATTGGATGTGTCGCGGGGAATTCGGTTTCCTGAGCTCCAGGACCCAATTCCTTGTCGGAATGCAATACAGGTTCGGATTATGAAAAATTGAACCCTAAAAATAAAAACCATGAAAAATCAAGGTGAATCGACCTCAGTATTTGACCTCACGATCCGTTTGCTGATCCTCTTGCTCATCATTGCAAGCTGCCTGTTGATCATGTATCCATTCGTCAGCATTATTTTATGGAGCCTTATCCTTGGAATGGCTTTGTTCCCGCTGCACAAAAAAGTCACCTCCTGGATGGGCGGACGGCCCAAGATTGCCTCCATCCTTATTATCCTGGTCATCCTGGCGATCATCTTTATCCCTACCTGGTTACTGATCGATTCGCTCTTTGACCAGGTGAAGGAACTCAAGGAAAGTTATGAAATTGGCAAGCTGACCATACCTCCCCCCACCGACCGGGTAAAAGAATGGCCCGTCATCGGGGAAAAGCTTTATGAATCCTGGCAGAGTGCTTCCGTAAACCTCGAAAGCACCCTGGTCAAGTATAAAGACCAGTTAGCCGGTGTGGGAAGCAAGCTGGTCAAGGGAGTGATGGGTGCCGCCGGTGGAGTGATCCAGATCATGGCAGCGCTGATCATTGCCGGGATATTGCTGACTGTCGGCGGTATTGGCGAATCGATCCGGAAATTCTTCAGGAAAGTCGCCGGCGACCGGGGCGATGAATTTGCGGACCTTACCCTTGCAACCGTTGGTAATGTCGTTAAAGGAATCATCGGGGTAGCACTCATTTTAGCCTTGATCCATGGCGTCCTTTTTATGATCGCCGGGATCCCATATGCCGGGATTTGGGCCTTGTTGGTTTTTGTACTGGGAATCCTTCAATTGCCGGTAATTTTCATCACGCTACCTATCATTGTTTACATTTTTGCGATTAAAAGCACGGGTGCTGCCATTTTGTGGACGGTGCTGCTGTTATTGGCCGGTCTGTCGGATAACGTTCTCAAGCCGATCTTGCTTGGAAAAGGTGCACCTGTTCCCATGATCGTGATCTTTATCGGCGTGATCGGGGGATTTATTTTTTCAGGTTTTATCGGGCTTTTTACCGGGGCAATTATCTTATCCATCGGCTATAAGCTATTTGTAGCCTGGATCAATACTCCTCAAAATGGGTAATCATAAAGAGACATCACCGGTCAGGAAGATCACCTGGATCGTTTTGCTCATATCATCATTGTTTTTCATCTGGTATGTCCTGTCCGACCGCAAAGTACCCTATACCGGGCAGGCCCGCATCAACGGGTTGATGGTGCCGGTGGTTCCCAGGGTTTCAGGTAACCTGGCCATGATCAATGTAAGTCTGCATTCCCCGGTCAAGAGCGGCGATACACTGTTCCGGATCGACCAGCGCCCCTTCCTGCTTGCGGTCCAGATTGCTGAAGCCAATGTCGACAATACGGCCCAAAGTGTCGCATCCAAGACCGCTACTGTAAAGTCGGCTGCCGGAAGGCTTGGCATGGCCAGGGCGCAGCTTGACCGGGCCCAGCGCGACTGGAACAGGGTCCAGACGGTCATGAAGGAAAATCCGGGCGCACTTTCTGTTGCCGACAGGGACCAGTCCGAGACAGCCCTTTCCCAGGCTACCGAACAGGTTTCTTCTGCTGAAGCCGACCTGGAGCGTGCCCAGCAGGCATTAGGGGTATCGGGTGCCGAGAATGCCCAGTTCAGGGCGGCAGTCAAGACACTGGAGCAGGCACAGCTTGACCTGGCATACACAAGCATCATCGCGTCGGCAGATGGCATCGTTGAAAGTTTCAGCGTTGACCTGGGTTACTATGCGGCTGCCGGTCAGCCTCTGGCTACCCTGGTATCAAACTATGGAAAATGGATCCAGGCCGATATGAAAGAAAACAATATTTCCCTGATGAACCCGGGTGATAAAGTGGAATTCTGCCTGGATGTCCTGCCGGGCAGGATCTTTACCGGTGAAGTACGGAGTATGGGCTCTGGTGTCAGCACGGGGAATAACAACCGCGGTGACCTGCCGAACATCTCCGGATCTTCCGGATGGCTTCGCGATCCGCAACGGTTCCCCGTCATTATCGCTTTTGATGAACCTGTCCTGGCCGGTGATCTGCGCCTTGGCGGCCAGGTCGATGTCGTGGTCTTTACACAGGAGAAAAGAAGCCTGTTGAATATGCTTGGAAAATTAAGGATCAGGATCCTGAGTTGGTTTTCTTATGTCAGGTAAATACTCAGCGGCAACAAGCATCCAGGCGCCGGCACAGGCTAAGCCGGTGTTAAGGTACGCTGCCGGCGCAACGATCATTATGCTGGTCGCTATGATGGCTGATTATAAGCTTTCCTACTTGACACCGGTCCTGGCCTTGAGTTTGCTGGCCCCCGGGATCAAACCGCTAACGATCAAAACAGGGTTGGCATTCCTGCTGACCATTGCGACGGCAAGCATATCCGGTTTGTTGTTTACCCGTATGTTCATCAATTATCCGCTGGTCTTCCTCCCATTGATCGTTCTGGCTGTCTTTCATATTTATTATACGCAGAAATTCCAGAAGATGAAGGTGTGGCTGATCATTTCCATCCTGGTCATACCCATGGCTTCAATGCAATCGCCCGTGCTGGGCAGCACCATCGCCCTGAACCTTTTTATCAATGCATTCATCGCAGTGATACTGGTCACCATTGTTAATTTAATATTCCCCTTTGAGCCGATGACCAATGGAAAAGCAGTACCCGAGGCGCCGGTGCAATGGTCCCCATATCAGCGGTATATCGCTGCAAGGAATAAGATCCTCGTGGTCATGCCGGTATTGATGATCTTTTTTATCTTCAATCTTTCCGGGGCCCTACTGGTGCTCATTTTTATCACCATTTTATCGATGAACCCGGCAACAGCCAGTAAAAAAGCAGGAATGGCCATTATCCTCTCCAATTTTGGCGGAGGTATGGCGGCCATCCTGGCATTTAACCTGCTCACGATAGTCCCTGAAGTGATCTTTCTTGGTATGCTGGTGCTCCTTGCCGGCTTGCTGTTCGGAAAAGGATTGTTCAGCGGGAAACCTGGTTCCCAGATGTTTGGGATGGCCTATTCCACCTTTCTGCTGATTCTGGGTAATGTGACGTCCTTCAGGGGAGAAGCAGGGGAAGAAGTGTGGACAAGAATTATGCAGCTGGGGATCGTCGTGGTGTATATTGTGATCGCTTTTGCGCTGGTCGACTACTATTCCGGGCGAAGAGAAAAAACTCTAATGAATGGATGACCAATGAGTGCTGACTTCAAATATTTTAAAGGCTTTACCATCAAACTGATGCTGGTCCTGTTCATCTTGCATTCATGCAAGCTTGGACCCGATTATATCAGGAAGACTGAAACCCTTCCCCCGGTTTACGGGCAGGATTTCCTTTCAGATACGACCATTGCGAACACACCATGGTGGGAGCTTTTCGAAGATACGGTCCTTGTCGGCCTGATCAGGGAAACCCTAAATAACAACAATGACCTCCAGGTGACCATTGCACGGATGGATGAGGCGCGGGCTACCATTGAAATGGTCAGGGCGGATCTCTATCCAAGGATCAACTATTCACTATCGGGCAATTCATCCCTGAATACTGCTAGTCCTGGGATTGCCAATGATTACACGGGGGATATCAATATATCCTACACGATTGATATCTGGGGTGAGATCCGGCGCCTTAATGAGGCTGCCCTCCAGGAGTACCTGGCTACCGAGGAAGCTTATCGCGGATTAACCATCATGATGGTTTCCTCCATGGCCCAGGCCTACATGGCGCTCAGGGACCTCGATAACCGGCTTATTATTTCTGAACAAACGGCAGAAACCTGGCAGAAAAACCTGGACATTGTTTATGCGAGGTACAAAGGAGGGTTTGTGAGCGAAGTCGACCTTAACCAGGCTAAAATTCAGCTCCTGGAAGCTCAGACCGCCATACAGACCTTTACCAGGCTTCGTAAGCAAACCGAAAATGCGATCAGCAACCTGATGGGCAAACTGCCACAAAACATCCCCCGGGGACAAAAATTGCAGGAACAGGTTTTTCCACCCCAAATCCCGGCAGGACTGCCTTCCGAATTACTGGACCGCAGGCCCGATATTCTTGAGGCCGAGCGAAGACTGCATGCCCAAACCGCCAGGATCGGTGCGGCAGAAGCCCTGAAATATCCTTCGTTTACTATTTCAGCCGACATGGGCCTTGCCTTCGCAAATCCAACCTATGCTTTTGTCGCCCTCGGGGAACAGGTTCTCGGACCGATATTCAATAACAAATCGGCCAGAAAAAAAGTTGAGATAGAGCAGGCCAGGACAGAACAGCTGATGAACAACTACCAGTCGACCTACCTTAATGCCCTGCGGGAAGTGGAAGATGCTATGGTGTCGGTAAACACATACCGAAAAGAATTTGACCTGCGGTATGAACAGATGACCGCATCACAGGAGGCTGTGAAGCTATCCTGGGTAAGATATGAAGGAGGCCTTACCAGCTACCTTGAAGTACTTGACCTGCAAAGATCCTCCTTCACTTCACAGTTAAAAGCATCGGAAACCTTACAGCTTCAACTTAATTCGATCATCCAGCTTTATGAGGCATTGGGAGGTGGCTGGATCCCCGGACAGGATTCGCTGTATCAGTCTGTGAAATAGATTTAGTTAAAATTTGATGAGGATCCCGGCTGAGAACCTGAGCTGGTTCTTTATCAAGTCGCCGCCACTCAGCATATTGGCATTGAGTCCCAGGTTTACAGCGCCGAAATTGAAATTAAGCCCTCCCGTTAGCGAGAAATATTTGATCGAAGACAGGTTATTGGCTATATCTTCATAAAATTGTCTTCCGATCCCCCCACTGAATCGAATGAAATTAAATACGATCATCCCCGCTTCCAGCGAATAGAACTGGTTAAACTGTTTTTCCTTGATCGCAATCTCGCGGCCCGAATGATTGGCCTCATCCTGCAGTACCTCCGAGCTGATCGTTCCGAAACTGCCGAATACGCCGAGAAAATTGCCCCGGATCGTATTATGCCGCGTACTGAGGATGCCGAACTGGCCGTCGACCTCGAACGACATTTTGCTGGAATTGAAAGCGGTATCGCTGTCTTTCGATCCGTAATGATAATTCATGGCCGGCCCGATCAGCAGGATCAGCCCATGGTCTCTGACTTTTTTCTCTTTCGTTTTGTCTTCTTTAACAACATTTTCCTGCGCTAAAATGATACCGGGCAGAAGAACAATGAAGACAGCGAGGACTATTTTTTTACCGAACATCTTATTCAAAATTAAATAAAACACCAACCTGGACCAGGCTCAGCCCGGTGCCGACATCACCGTAAATTCCAAACTTGTTACCGAAGTACAGGTCAAGCCCGGCACGAAGGATCAGCCCGGGTTTGATGCTCCTCTGGTGGACCACGGTTTTCAACGAAGCCATTGTTCCATCCAGTGACTCAGCTTCAGAAGTAGTGACCAGGTTAACCCCGATAAAATCAATCCCTCCCTTAATGAAGGGCTTGATTGCACCATCCATAATATCATACCGGGCAAACAAACCCAGTGTAAGAAATCCTTCTTCAACCGTCGAATTTACTTTTAACTGGTCATATTCGCTTACCCCTGATTTAGTCAGCTCATTTCCGCCAATGCCCAGGTGGGCTCCGGCTTTTAGCTTACCCTTGATAATGAAAGTATAACCGGCAAAAACCGATGGCATCACCTGTTCGTCTTCGTAGGAATCCTTGTTTTTTATCGGTGAGTAAAAACTGACGAATCCAACGCCGATATTCAGGCTTCCATGACCGAGGTTATGTTTGAAGGTATTCCATTCTTCACAAGCTGCGTCAGGCGAAATGCCTGCTTTTTTGCCCATCAGTTCAGGTGTGATCATCATGGAGATCCCGTTTCCGTAGGCAAGCGCATACACCTCATTTTTTGGTACTTTGATGAATTGATCGGTGGTGTCCTTTGGATCGGCTTTATAAACAACCATGCTGTCATTCACTTCGACAACCTTGCACTGGAACATGTTGCCGTTGGTTTTAATGATCAGGTCAGGACTTAGAAAAATAAACCTGGTCAACGTATCGGGTTTAGCTGGCTTGAAAACCGACAGCGGAACCTTGACAAGGACCGAATCGGCCAGTTGCTGGGCAGTTACAGCTGATGCAAAAAATGCAAGAAAGCTGAAGAGGATAAGGTTTCTCGTTTTCATCGCCTGTTCAATAATAAATGTCCTTAAAAACTCCATCACTGATGAGTGCGCCCTGGTTCTCAGGATTCCCATCCAGATAAAGGATACCTCCAAAAACTCCTTTCATGAGTTTTTCGGTGGTATGTTGCGCATCGACCTGGAAATACACGGAATTCATCGCTGGAATAGCTTTATACTCCATGTATGAACCGTTATTGTTGATGATAAGGCGCATATCATTGATCCCGCCGTTCTCAATATCATACTGCATGCGGTACTGTCCGACCGCATCACCGTCAGCATGAGTATCGAAATCAACAATATACCAGTATTCAATTTCGGATGGGGTATAACCATGGGCTTCAAGCGATATTCGCTGGAACAGGACCTGTGCTGTGTCATCAAATTGATGCAGAACCTGTGGACCCATGTAAAAAACCACCTCATCAGTAATGACAAGGTCGAAAGTGTCAAGCCGGAAAGATATGGCTGAAGCCCTGTCAAGCTTGTATTCAAAGGGTTCGTCCTTGCACGAAGGAAACCAGCACAGGATAGCCAGGCCAATCAGGCTGAGCCCAACCGGTATCCGGTGTTTAATTTTTTTTAATGCCATATTGATTGTGTTTTTTGACTGCAGATTAAATGCGCTTATCTCTGGAATATTAAATAATAAATTTACTTAAAAATCAAACATGAGTAAATAGTACTAAGGTACTATCAAATGCGGATTAATTTTCGCGCCAGGTGTCGATGTTTATGTTGAACCTCTTAATTTAGAGGTAAATTTGAAACTAGGATTAGATCAGCACCCTTAGAATTTCATGTATCATGTTATGGAAAAGATAAGATTGTTAATTGCCGCACTTTGCTTTGCCTGCACGTTGAATATTATGGCGCAGCAGGAAGAGGTGAGAAAAAACTTCGAGATATACGGACTTGTAATGACCGATTTAATCTATAATTTCGACCAGATCCATCCCGATTATTTCGATGTGGTCCGGCCGAGCCAGATGGCATCCTATAAAGGAGAGTACGGTACCGACGGAAATTTCTTCTTTAGTGTCAGGCAAAGCTCGTTTGGCGTTAAAAGCTTTACCCCAACTAAATTTGGTGAGCTCAGGACCATTTTTGAATTTGACCTGTTCGGGCTGGGGAAAAATGCCGGTCAGACCATGTTTCATTTCAGGAAAGCCTGGGCTGAAATGGGACACTTTGGAGTCGGACTGTTCTGGAGCGTGTTTTGTGATTTCGATTTATTTCCTAATTCACTGGAATATTGGGGGCCGAATGGGATGGCGCTTTTCCCGAATATCCAGTTCAGGTATATGCCAATAATAGGTGAAACGCATCTATATATTGCCCTGGAACGCCCGGGGGCCAGCGCCGACCAGGGCATTTATGCCGATCGTATTGAGCTGAAAGATGTAAAAGCCCATCTTCCCTTACCCGATTTGACCGCTGAATACAGGTATTCAGGAAAACTTGGATATGTAGAATTGGCAGGTTTGTTAAGGTATATTTCATGGCAGGATATGAAGGATGATACAATCGACCTGAGCGGGAAAGTATTGGGGTGGGGTCTCAACCTGAGTTCCCGGGTAAATCTTTCTAAAGATCTGACCGGACATTTCGGGTTTGTATTTGGCAAAGGGTGCGAAAACTATATGAATGACGGACCTATTGATATTGGTATTGAAAATAATTTCGATGATCCGGTCAAACCGGTTAAAGGTGTTACATTACCTGTGATGGGCGCCATGGCCTTTCTGGATTACTACTGGAGCGATAAATTCAGCAGTTCGGTCGGGTATTCTTTTTCAGGGATCACAAATTCCAACGGACAGGATCCATCGGCCTTTAAAAACGGACATTATGCCCTGGCCAATCTGCTCTATTATCCGGTGAAAAATGTCATGGCCGGTGTGGAAGTGCAGTATGCAACCAGGGAAAATTATAGTGATGGATGGAATACTGGCATGCTGAAACTCCAGTTTTCATTCCGGTATAAATTTTTGAAAGAATTTTACAATAAAAATACAACCGACAGGTAAACGCACCTCCTCAAATTATTAAACTCACTAGGAACCGAAGGCTTCAGTCGTCGGAGTTACAAATCATCATGCATATTACAACGCCCGGGATCAAGTATTCTGGAAGGATATATCCATCATGCGACCATCAACGCGATTCAGGCAAATATCCTGATTACCGGTGAATTTGAAAAGTTGTGATAAAGGTAATATTAATGCGAATTTCGGCTTGGGATTGTGTTTACAATTTGTAAGTTTGCAATTTTTTAATGAATATGATAGTTGATCAAATCCCTGGGTTTCTAAAGACCAATGTAAGTCTTTTCAAACATATTTCCGAAAACCACCTGGAGGATATTATTTGTGGTTCCAGGCTAATTTCTTACGAACCAAAAGAAGCGGTTGTAACATTTGGGGAGGAAGCCAGCTTCCTTGGTGTTTTACTGGAGGGTGACCTCTCGGTTTCCGTCGATACGGGAAACGGCATGCGTAAAGAACTTCGCCATCTAATCGCCGGTGATACATTCGGTGAAATGGCGTTAATGAGTGGTGAAAAAACTCTGGTAGATATTATTGCAGAAATCCATTGCGAAGTATTGAGGATTCCCATTGATCTATTCAGGTCGGTGATCATGACAGAACCCAGTGCTGTTCTTCACCTTTCTAAAAACGTAATGGACCGTTATAAGCAAATGATGGCCGATAAAGACATCGCCGCTGCCGCTTTTCGCCAGAGTTCTGACCCCTACGGCCTGCAATTGAAAGGAGAACGGGCAGAAAAAATCCTGGTGATCAATTGCGGCTCATCTTCGGTAAAATACTCATTTTTCGATTCGGAAGACGAGACCAATTCAGTGCGGGGACTTATTGAACGTATTGGCATTGAAGGCACACGTATTATACATCATTGCAAATCAGGTGATGTTAAGCGCGACTTGAAAGGAGGAGGGTACAAGGAGGCATTTGAGGCCATGCTGAAGGAACTCACCGGGAAAGAATACGGAGTCATTAAAAATCCGTCGGAGGTTACAGTGGTCGGCCACCGGGTGGTACATGGAGGCGAGAAGTTCAGCGAAGCCATTGTGATCGATGATCAGATCCTGGCAGAGATAGATGCATTAAGCCACCTGGCTCCGCTTCATAATCCGGTCAATGTGGCCGGGATTAAAGAAGCGCGGCGCATTTTTCCTTCAGTGCCGCATGTGGCCGTTTTCGATACGGCATTTCACTCGACGCTGCCTGCCTATGCCTACCTGTATGGATTACCTTATGAGTTTTACGAAAAGAAAGGCGTGCGCCGGTATGGATTTCACGGCAGCTCTCATTCCTATGTCTGTCTTAAAGCTGCGCAATATTTACAGAAAAGGGTGAATGGACTGGAAATGATCAGTTGCCACCTGGGTAACGGTTCCTCAATCTGCGCCATCGACCATGGACGTTCTATCGATACCAGCATGGGCTTCACTCCTGCTGAAGGGCTTATCATGGGAACCCGTTCCGGCGATCTCGACCCGGGTGCGATCACCTACCTTCAGCGTGAAGAAGGATTAACGGACGCCCAGGTTGACCAGATGCTCAATAAGCAAAGCGGGTTACTTGGCCTTTCAGGTATATCGGGAGACATGAGGGAAGTTGAAAAGGCTGCCGCTGCTGGCGATGTCAGGGCATTGATCGCCCTAAAAGCGTTCAGCTACAGGATACGTAAATACATTGGAGCTTATCTCGCGGCTATGGGTGGTCTGGATGTGCTGATCTTCACCGGGGGCATCGGTCAGAATAGTGCCGGCGTAAGGTCCCTGGCCCTGCAAGGGCTGCAATGCATGGGAATACACCTCGACGATCAGCGCAACCGCGATGCAAAAGGGGATATGGACGTTGTCCGGATTTCAGCCGACGATTCACCAGTGACGGTGCTCATGGTACCGACAGACGAGGAACGAATGATCGCCCGCGAAACCTTGCGCTCCCTGAGCCGTTCGTATTTGAGGGAGATTGTTAAGGCGCACCAGAATGAACCGTTCCCCATCGAGGTTTCAGCGCACCATATTCATCTCTCGCAGGAACATGTTGAAACACTCTTCGGAAAAGGGCACCAGTTGACTTACCATGGCGACCTCTCACAGCCAGGCCAGTTTTCATGCAAGGAACAGATCACCATTGTCGGTCCAAAAGGTAAAATAGAACGCCTCCGTGTCCTGGGACCTGCCCGTAAAGAAACCCAGGTGGAGATTTCTATGACCGAGCAGTTTAAACTGGGTATCCATTCTCCGATTCGTGAATCCGGAGACCTCGCGGGAACACCGGGATGTACGCTTGAAGGTCCGGTGGGAAATGTCACGATTGACAGGGGGGTCATCTGTGCACTACGGCATATTCATATGACACCTGCCGATGCGCTGCGCTATGGATTAAAAGACAAATCTACGGTCAGGGTCCGTGTTTCCGGCGACCGTGAACTGATCTTCGGCGATGTGCTGATCCGTGTAAATCCAAATTATGCACTGGCGATGCATATCGATACTGATGAAGCTAATGCCGCTAATTTGCAAACAGGGGCAAAAGGATTCATCCTTGAAATTCAGAACCAGAACTGAGGGGTTTAAATTATCTCCGGCTGAAGATAATTAAAGCTAAATTAATAAGAACGCAAAGAAGAATCAACCCCTTTGCGTTCTTAATTAATATTATGTGCCTGTGTGTGAAAAAATTACCTGATGATGGTGATCTTTTTTGTGGCTATGTTGTGATCATCCATAACAAACTGAACCGTATAAACTCCATTTTCAAGTGCAGAAATGTTAATTGAACTTCCATTATAATCATTGACAGTTTGTACCAGTTGTCCTGTTATACTGTAAATGCGAATGTCAGTTCTCAAAGCATTCCGGATCTGGAGGCTGTTTTTTGCCGGATTCGGGAAAATGGTGATTTGTGAATTTTCACCGGCTTCACCAATGCCCACCTCAACGGAGAAATGGATGTTGTAGGTGCTGCGTCCGGTCAGGTTTTCGGCAAATGCGTCCACCACTGTCGTTCCCGGCAGTTCCCATGCAGGGACCACCACGGCTGTTCCGTTGGCATCGGCAAGTGTAGCTTCCACAACGGGTACTTCAGTCGTGCCTTCCGGTAAAGCGATCTCATAATCAAACACATCAGGGCTGAAGCCCGGAACCGGCATTCCATTATATGTCAGGGCTGTGCATGTGGATTCCGAAGCGAAAACACCATCCTGGACTGAATATTCCGACTGGAAGATCTCCTTATTTGCATAATCCTGAAAAAGAACTACCACGGAGAGGTCGTCGAATTCTTCAATGTTGGTGCCGCTCAGGTCAACCGTTTCAGTCAGGGTCACCGTTTGACGGTCGAGCATATTCAGCGCTGTACCATCAGCATCCGGCATCATCTTCATCATCACGTGGTGGAACACGGTTTCACCGTTAGTGCTCACATTTCCTGTGGTTTCATTTTCGATAACGATAATATGTGCCCTGAAATCATTGAAGTTGGCAAAAGGCAGGATATTGGCGTTAACCGTGATCTCCGTGCCGTCGAGCGTGTGAGAGGCTGCGATTTTTGCGATACCAGGCTTAAGGATTGCATCCTGGTAAGCGGTTTCAACAGCCCCGATCGTATAATCGACATAAGCGCCGTTGCACTGTGGCCACGGAACGTACGAAACCCCGTAATACATGCGCCGCTCGCCGCCTTCTTCCGTGTAGTAAGGATCACCGTTGCCGGGCCAGTCCATCTGGTACTTGATCAGGGTAATCTCGCCGGCATGGTTTTCAGTCCAGGGATTAAAGGAGGTATTGAAATTTGCGCAAGGTCCGCAGGTCGAGCTGGTAAACTCTTCAAATGCCGGTTTGCGGTATATGGAATGGCTGTAAACACTCATTTCCTTCGATTTGAGGTTGTTTGACGTATCATTATCAGCTGTTCCGTTAACGGCAGAAATCCATACATCCAGATCATATCCCCCGATCGGAAAATGAAAAAGGTCATTGCAGGTGAAATTGTAGGATTGTCCGAAATCCATGTCAAGCCCGCTGAAAGTTGTGGAATAGATCATATCGTCTGAAACTTTCCAGGAAATATCCATGGAAGTAATGGTATTATTTCCAAGGTTCCTGACCTGGCCTTCAACCGGCACTGCACCGCCGATATATGGGGGCGTGGTGATCAAAGCCATGGCCCCATCTACAGCATAAGGCACAAACAGGGTAATATCATCGATATACCAGTAATCCAGGTTATAGGAATCTCCGTCGAATAATATGCAGAACTGGAAATCGGGAGCACCGACATCTCCATTGCTAATATCGATGATCTTTTCTTCAGGCCCGAGATTAGACAGCGGATCTACTGACCAAGCGATATTCCATGCGCCACCACCGGAGCGGGTGGCTACGCCGAGAGAATATCCACCAAGCCCATCATAATCGTCAAGAAAATGCTTGAACATGACTTTGACAGATGTATACCCTGTTAAGTCAATTACTGGAGAAATCAACCTGGAAGTTCCAATGAAATCCGGGTTATAAAAAAATACGGCTTCCGGGGCAACTCCGCCGGCATTGGCACTGGCATCAGCCGACCAGTTTGCCGCATGTGCATCAATCGTCCAGCCGGCAGGAGGCATGGCTCCGGCGCTGAAATCTTCCGTCAGGAATGTCTGGGCTGACAACCAGCCCGAAACTGACAATAACAAGGTTAATAAGTAAATTTTTTTCATAGGTTTTTAGTTTGATATATTTTTTATCGAATGTGCAGGATGATAAGCAAAGATAAATTTGATTGAGTACAAATTTACCATGTGATGCTTATTTATAATAATTTTAGTAAGGTGTAATAATTACCACTGTGTTATGAAAAGTAAAGACCTTACCCTCTTAATTTTTATTTTAATTTTTAATTTTTCATTTTTAATTCCATTAAAGATGATGTCACAGCAAAAAGGAATGTATTTTAAAGTGGAAGTGAAAAAAAATGTCACCCTTGAAGTCAGGTTCTTGCTTTATCTTCCCGAAGGGTACGATAAAAACAAGGATAAATATCCGTTGATGCTCTTTCTTCATGGCATGGGCGAACGGGGCGACATGCTGGATCTGATCAAAAAGAACGGACCGCCGATGAAGATCGAGCAGGGTTATAAGTACCCTTTTATCGTCGTATCGCCGCAATGCCCGGATGAGGAATTATGGTCGGTGGAGGTCCTGGATATGCTGCTGGATGAAATGGTCAGCAGGTACCGTGTCAAAGAAAACTGCATTTTTGTGACCGGCCTGAGCATGGGAGGAGCCGGCACCTGGGATCTTGCAATGGCCTACCCGGACAGGTTCGCCGCGATTGTCCCCGTGTGCGGTTATACGGATCCGGCCGGCGCTTCAAAGATCAAAGATCTGCCGGTCTGGGTTTTTCATGGAGCAAAGGATGACGTGGTCGCTCCGGAACAATCCGTAAATATGGTCAACGCCCTCAAAGCGCTGGGCAGTCCGGTAAAATTTACCCTTTATCCGGATGCCAACCATGATGCCTGGACAGAAACTTATAATAACCCGGAGCTCGTCGATTGGATGATGGGGTACTGTCAGTGATGGGCAGAAGGTGGGCAGAAGGTAGTCAGAAGGTAGTCAGAAAGTGGTCAGAAGGTAGTCAGAAAGTAGTCAGAAAGTGGTCAGAAGGTAGTCAGAAAGTAGTCAGAAAGTGGTCAGAAAGTAGTGAGAAAGTGGTCAGAAAGTAGTCAGAAAGTTGTTCAAAATGGGTGAAAAATTATTCAATTATTAATTCTATCTGTTGATATTCTGTTTGTTATAAAAATGTTTTAACTTAACCGGGTATATTTATGTCAGTTTCATGATTAATAGTTATAAAACCTATTATTAAAACTAACCATCATGGAACTGGAGAAGCTAGAAATATACCAAATATCGATGTCTATATCCGAAAAAATCTGGGAACTTGCGAAAACCTGGAATCATTTTGAAAAGGATACCATTGGCAAACAGATTGTCAGAGCATCAGATTCTATATCAGCTAACATTAGTGAAGGCTATGGCAGGTATCATTATAATGATTCAAAGAATTTTCTATTTTTTGCCAGGGGTTCACTCTATGAAACCCTCACCTGGCTCAAAAAGGCAAGAAACCGTAATTTGATCAGAGGTGAAGAATTTGATGATCTTGAGAAGCAATGTATAAGATTGACTGTTAAATTGAACAACTTTATAAAATCTATTGGAAAACACCCTAATTCATAATTCTTTATCACCATCTAAACACAACATTATGAATACCTTATGACCACCTTATGACCACCTTATGAC
>AMWB02159533.1_pt1 | contig 18180 bp, 15 predicted proteins | sample 200311 | NCBI WGS metagenome assembly AMWB02 (sample SAMN02737377, study PRJNA173069) | bioreactor metagenome | biome: anode biofilm in microbial fuel cells | place: USA: California | collected 2010-12-16 | reverse complement strand
GTCCGTTGCCGAGGCATCGTCGGCTGCGGCCGACGCCGCCGCCCTGCTCATTCGGGGCCGGGGAACGTTGACCCGTGAGAAAAGCTATCCCCGCGAGCGGGACGTCGCCGCCGAAGATCCCAGAATCGGCGTTTTTGTCTGCTCGTGCGGCATCAACATCGCGGGCGTCGTCGACGTCAAGGCCGTCGCCGACGACGCCAAAACGCTCGACCATGTCGCCTATGTGGAAAACAACCTCTTCACCTGCGCGGCCGACACCCAGGATCTCATCGCGCAGAAGATCAAGGAACACAACCTGAACCGCATCGTCATCGCGGCCTGCACGCCCCGCACCCATGAGCCTCTCTTTCAGGACACCTTGAGAGAGGCGGGCGTCAATCCGTATATGATGGAGATGGCCAACATCCGGAACCAGAACGCCTGGGTCCATCAGGCAGAGCCCGAAAAGGCCACTGAAAAGGCCAAGGTTCAGGTTCGGATGGCCGTGGCCAAGGTGGCCAAAAACTATCCGCTCTACCGGGACAGCGTCACCGTCAGCCAGAAGGCGCTGGTCATCGGCGGCGGACTGGCCGGGATGAGCGCGGCGCTCTCTTTAGCGGACCAGGAATACGAAACGATCCTTCTCGAGAAGACGGGCAGGCTGGGCGGCAATGCCTGGCATCTGACCACCACCGACCGCGGTCGGCTGATTCGGCCGGTGCTGGGGGCGATGATCGACCGGGTGGCGCATCATCCGAAGATCAAGGTCCTCACCGATGCCGCTTTGGAAACCGCCGTCGGATCGGTGGGAAATTTCGTGAGCAAAGTCAAGGTCGGCGGCGAATCCCGCGCCGTCTCCTACGGCGTGGCCGTGGTGGCGACCGGCGCCCGGGAGTCCCGACCGGACGAATATCTCTACGGCGAAGACGACCGGATCATGACCCATCTTGAATTCGACGCCCGGCTGGGCGGCGACGCAGGACTCGCCCCGTCGATGGAGAGTGCGGTCTTCATCCAGTGCGTGGGATCCCGGGACGAGAGGCGTCCTTACTGCAGCCGGGTCTGCTGCACCCATTCGGTCAAGAGCGCCGTCCGGCTCAAGGAGGCGAACCCCCGGATGGAGGTCTATATCCTGAACCGGGACATCCGCACCTACGGCGAGCGGGAGGATCTCTACCGCAAGGCACGCGACCTGGGCGTGATCTTCATCCGCTACAGCGCGGATCAGAAACCCGAGGTCGTCCGCGAGGACGGGGGGCTCTTCGTGTCGGTCTTTGATCCGATCTCGCGGTTTCCGCTCCGGATCGCGGCCGATGCCGTTGTCCTGGCGGCGGCCATCGAGCCCAACGATACCCGGGAGCTGGTGGAGCTCTACAAATGCGCGGCCAACGCCGACGGCTTCCTCAACGAAGCCCACCCCAAGCTGCGGCCGGTCGACATGCCGGTCGAGGGGCTGTTCGTGGCCGGCATGTGCAATTATCCCAAGCCGATCGACGAATCGATCGGCATGGCCAAGGCCGCCGCGGCCCGGGCCGGGGTGATCCTGGCGAAAAAGGAGATGCAGCTCGATGCCGTCAAATCCTTTATCACCGAAAAATGCGACGGGTGCGCCCTGTGTCTGGATGTCTGCCCCTACCGGGCGCTCAAGCTGGAGGCGTATGACGGCGCTGACGGCCGCGCCCACCAGCGGATCGTCACCGATAAGGCGCTCTGCAAGGGTTGCGGGCTATGCGAGGCGACCTGCCCCAAAGGCGGCATATACGTCCACGGGTTTACCATGGAACAGCTCATGGACCAGGTGAGTGCGGCCCTGGCCGTATCCTGACGAATCAACGAAGGAGAACGATCATGTCTCAACAATTCGAACCGGTCATCATCGGTTTTCTCTGCAACTGGTGCGCCTATGCCGGCGGGGATCTGGCCGGCGTCTCCCGCCTCCAGTATCCGCCCAACATGCGGGCGGTGCGCGTCATGTGTTCGGGGATGGTCCATCCCGACCTCGTCATGCACGCCTTCAACCGGGGTGCGGACGGCGTCATCGTCATGGGTTGACATCTGGGTGAATGCCATTACCTGGAAGGTAATCACAAAGCACACGCCCGTCTGGATGTCATCAGGATCGTGCTGGAAGAAACCGGCATCGATCCCGAACGTTTCGCCATTGAATGGGTTTCCTCCGCCGAGGCGCCGCGGTTCGCCGGGACCGTCACCCGGTTCACGGAGAAGATCCGGACGCTTGGTCCGAATCCGGTAAAAGAGACCGGATCCATGCGCAAAGCCGGTTAACAGGCGATACAGGAGGAGATATGCCAACACCGATCGTTACCATAGGAAAGGCCTCCTCGGGCCGTTCCGGTAAAAGCAGATTCAAAGATAAAGTCATGGAGATCCTTCCGGACGGCGGGAATCTGAACGCCTGCCTGACGTGCGGCCTCTGCGCCTCGGGTTGTCCGGCCAGCGGCCTTGCCGACATGGACCCCCGGCGGTTTCTCCGCATGGCGGCCCTCGGGATGGACGAAAAGATCCTGAGCAGCGACTGGGCCTGGATGTGCACCATGTGCCAGCGGTGCATCACCGTCTGCCCGATGAAGATCGACATCCCCCAGCTCATCTTCAACGTCCGGGCGAGCTGGCCCAGGGAGAACCGCCCCAAGGGCATCCTGGGGTCGTGCGATCAGGCCCTGCGCCACGACACCTGCAGCGCCATGGGCGCATCCGAGGAAGACTGGCGGTTCGTGGTCGAGGACGTGGCCGACGAGGTCCGGGAGTCGCAGCCGGGGTTCGAGGAGATTCCGGTGCCGATGGACCGGAAGGGGGCGGTCTATTTTCTCAACCAGAACTCCCGCGAGCCGGTCACCGAGCCCGAGGAGATGATCCCCCTCTGGAAGATCCTGCAGCACGCCGGCGCCGACTGGACCTACGGATCGAAAGGATGGGCCGCCGAAAACTACTGCATGTTCCTGGCCGACGACCGCGACTGGGAGCACATCGTCCGGACCAAGGTCAGGGCCGTGGAGGATCTGGGCTGCAAGGTCTGGCTCAACACCGAGTGAGGGCACGAACTCTTCGCGGTCCGGTCCGGACTGCAAAAGTACAACATTGCCCACAATTTCGACCTGAAAACCATCGTCCACTGCTATGCCGACTGGATCCGCGAGGGCAGGCTCAAGGTCAATTCCGACTGGAACCGTGACCTCAAGGTCAAATTCACGGTCCAGGATCCGTGCCAGCTGGTGCGCAAAAGCTACGGCGATCCGGTCGCCGAGGATCTTCGCTTCGTCGTGCGAACGGCCGTCGGCGAGGAGAACTTCGTGGACATGTATCCCAACCGCTCCAACAACTACTGCTGCGGCGGCGGCGGCGGATTCCTCCAATCGGGATACGCCGACGAACGGCGGGCTTACGGCAGGATCAAGTTCGACCAGATCATCGAGACGGGCGCACATTACTGCATCACGCCGTGCCACAACTGCCACGCCCAGATTCACGACTTGGCCGGGCATTACGGCGGCGCCTACCACACCGTGCACCTCTGGACCATTCTCTGCCTGGCCATGGGCATCCTGGGCGAAAACGAACGCGCCTACCTGGGCCCCGATCTGGCGGCGGTGGGGCTTGGATGAACCCCAGATAAGGAGGCATTATGAAGACATTTTTCAACCTGGTTCAAGAGGTTCAGAAGCCCGGTCTGTGCCACCGCTGCGGGGGATGCGTAACGTTCTGCACGGCGGTCAACTACGGCGCCCTCGAGCTGAGCGACGACGGAAAGCCCCGGTTCGGTGATATGGAGAAATGCATCGAATGCGGCCTCTGTTACGCCATCTGTCCCGAAATCGATGAACTCGAGGAAGAGACCCGGCGCCTGTCGAACTGGAGCGCCCCCATGGGCCGGATCATCGAGACGACCATCGCCCGGGCCGCGGACAAAGCGGTCCTGAAGGCGGGGACCGACGGCGGCGTCGTGACGGCGCTGCTGCTGCACATGTTCGACCGGGGCCGCATCGACGGGGCCATCGTGGCCCGGCAGATCGGCCGCTTCCACCGCCAGCCGTTTCTGGCGGCCACGCGGGAGGAGATCAAGGACGGCGCCGGTTTCTTTTTCGACACCTCCCACGGCATGAAAAGCTTCAGCGACCAGTACATGACCTATTCATCGATCGAGGAGTTCGATCCGATGATCAAAAAAGGGCTCCGCCGGGTCGCCCTCGTGGGAACGCCGTGCCAGATCATGTCGATCCGGCGGATGCAGGCCTTGAACCTCGTCCCGTCCGAAACCGTCTCGATCTGTCTGGGCCTTTTCTGCTCGGGCAACTTCACCTTCGGCGAGGCGGAGCAGGCGAGGCTTGCTGCGCTCGGCGGCTTTGCGTGGGAGGATGTCCGGAAGATCAATATCAAGGATGCGCTTCTGGTCCATCTGAAAGACGGCGCGGTGAAGCGCGTGGATCTGTCCGACATCGACTGGATGCGGCGCTACGCCTGCCGGTTCTGTCCGGATTACGCCTCCGAGTTCGCCGATATCTCGTTCGGAGGGATCGGGGCTGCGGAGGGGTGGACGACCGTGATCACCCGAAGCCCCCTGGGCCGCGCGGTATTTGCCGATGCGAGAAGCGCCGAGGTCATCGAGCAGTACAGCCGCGAGGACAATCCCGTCTATGCAACCGAGGCCCTGGCAAAGGTCCGGACCGCGTCGTCGGCAAAAAAGAAGGCGGCCCGCCATAATCGTCGGGATCTCGGCATGAAACCGGTCGTGATCGACCGTTAGTCTCATCATTCCAGCATGCCGACCCGTGTCGGCAGGAGGGAAACCCAACATGACAGTCAAAGTCGCAAGTGAATGGCTGAACGCCTGCTCCGGGTGCGAGATCTCGATCCTGGACATGGGCGAGCGGCTTCTCGATGTGCTTGAAATCGTGGATTTCGTTCATATTCCAGCACTGATGGACCACAAGTATTTCGGTCAGCTGGGAGACGGGCGGCACATCGATATCCCTGATGCGGATGTCGGCATCATCAGCGGCGGCATTCGGAACGAGGAGCATCTCGAGGTGGCTCTCGAAATGCGGAAGAAGTGCGGCGTCATCATCGCCCTGGGAACCTGCGCCACCCACGGCGGCATCCCGGCGCTCTCCAATTCCTACAGCAACGCTGAGATTCTGGACCGGTATTATACGACCGAGACGACCGACCCGGCGGGCGCCTATCCGAGCGAGGGCATTCCGCCGCTTTTGGACGCCTGCTACGCCGTCGACGAGAAGATCAAGGTCGATATCTGCCTGCCGGGATGCCCGCCCCACCCGGATCACATCTTTTCCGCCCTGGCGGCCCTGGCCTCGGGCAACACCCCGGTGCTGCCCGACAAGAGTGTCTGCGACACCTGCCCCACGGTCCGCATGGGCAAAGGGCAGCTCAAGGACATCCGGCGCTTTTTGCAGGCCCCGGAATACGGCGGCGCGGACGAGCCCCTCGACAAGATGCGCTGCCTTCTCGAGCAGGGCATGGTCTGCATGGGTCCGGTGACCCGGGCCGGCTGCGGCGGCGACGGCATCCGCCCCCGCTGCATATCCGCCCGTGTGCCGTGCCGCGGCTGCTACGGGCCGGTGAAGTCCGGCGGCAACCAGCGCCTCGACATGCTCAATGCCCTGGCGTCGAACGGTATCGATGTCCGCTCTCTACCCGAAAACGTCTCGCTGCTCAGGTTTTCGGGCGGTCATCACCTGCTCCGCCCCAAACGAAAGGAGGCCTGATCCATGACCCAGGTGATCAATATTCAACCCATCACCCGCATCGAAGGGCACGCGTCGATCGGCATCGAACTCGATGACGGCGGCAATGTCCGTGATGCCCGGGTGAACGTCATGTCTCTGCGGGGGTTTGAAAAATTCGTGGAGGGCAAACCGGCCGAGGAGCTTCCTAGAATCGTGAGCCGGATCTGCGGCATCTGCCCCTGGATGCACCATCTGGCCTCCAACAAGGCCGTGGACGGATGCTTCGGGGTCACCCCGACGCCGACCGGCGGCAAGCTGCGCGAACTCATGCAGACCCTGGCCCACGTCGAGGACAAGCTGCTCCACTTCTATTTTCTGGCGGCCCCCGATTTTGTCATCGGGCCGGATGCCGATTATGCGGTCCGCAACGTCATCGGCATCGCCAAGGCCAACCCGGAGCTCGCCCAAAAGGTGGTCCGGATGCGCTTTATGGTCAAGATGATTCTGGACAAGTTTTCGCGCAAGACCATCCATCCGATCGCGGCGGTGCCCGGCGGGTTTTCCAAGGTCATGACCGAGGCCGACCGGAAGGAGATCCTGGAAAAGATGGGAGAGCTCATGGATTTTGCGCTTTTCACCATCGCATTCGCCAAAAAGGATATCTTCCCCAAATATATCGAAGCGATCAAAACCGTCGGCGTCATCAACACCGGCTTTATCGGTACGGTCGACGGCGACGGCGCCCTCAATCTCTACGACGGCAGGATCCGCCTCATGAAGGCCGACGGCACGCATCTCGAATTCGACGCGCGGAACTACGACGACTACATCGGCGAGCACATCGAGCCCCATTCCTACAGCAAGTTTCCCTACGCCCGGTGCTGGAACGAAGGGTTTTCGATGGATCTCGATCATCCCAAGGGGATCTACCGCGCCAATACCCTCGCCCGGATCAATGTGGCCGACCGGATGGCCACCCCCAGGGCCCAGGCCGAGTTGGAGGAGTTCCGCGAAGCCTTCGGCCGGCCGGCCCAGGCGACCTTGCTCTACCATTACGCACGTCTCATCGAAGAGGTCTACGCGTGCGAGCGGGCCATCGAGATCTTAAACGACCCCGAGATCACGAACCCGGACGTGCGGGCCAAGGTCGAGCCCAAGGCCGGCCGGGGCGTCGGGTGCGTCGAAGCGCCCCGGGGTACCCTGATTCACGACTATTCCACCGACGACAACGGCCTCATCACGCGGGCCAACCTCATCGTCGGCACCACCCACAACATCGGCCCCATCAATATGAGCGTCAACCAGGCCGCCCGAACCCTGATCAAGGACGGAAAGGTCGACGAGGGCATCCTGAACAAGATCGAAATGGCCGTGCGCGCCTACGATCCATGAATCAGCTGCGCAACCCATCGCCTGGACGGCGATCACGGCGTTTCCATCACCATCCGCAACGCAGACGGCCGGATTGTCGAGCAGTGGCCCAACGGTCGGACGGTACGCTGAATCTGAACGGAGCGATTCTCCTGAAGCCTGGGTTTAAGGCTTCTTACCACCATCGTTATCATGCCGTGGAGGTTCGAACATCAACGCCCACGGCATGAATCATCCCCTCCAGGCGGTCTTAGGACCCGAGACGAAATAAACTGAACAATCCTGCTTGTCTTTTGACCCGTCTTCCGCGTTGCGCCAAAAAGGCCACATACGTAAAGTATGCGACCGTTGACGCGCCTTGAAGACGACCCAACATCCGACGCAATCTTTGCCCACTTTATTTCGTTTCAGGCCCTAAGCTCGCGTAGCCGGTGTCCAAAATGCAAATTACACCACCGGTGAAAATGCCCAGTTTTTAGCCGTCCGGGTTTGGCACCTTGGAGTGCCTTTGTTTATCAATAAGGCTGCCGTGGATATAACGGTGGAGTATGCTTGTCATCAACGTTTGATAGGGAATACCATTTTCGAGAGCAAGCGTCTGGAGTTCTTCCAAATCCTTAGACGAAATTCTAATGTTAACCCTTTTGTCTTTTTTTAGGGTTTGTCTAGCGTATTTTCGATGCTTTTTTATTTCAGCCTCAAGATTTTTAACTCTTTTCCATTCCCCACGCTCGAAGGAATCAAGAATCTCTTTTTCCTCTTTGTCAAGTTTAATCTCGCCCATTTTTCCCTCCTAAGTAATCCCGTGTAGCTTTACGACTCGGAATGATCGTTTTTAGGAATTTACCTTTCGGGGACGCAACAAATGGAATAATGTAAGCGTATTCATGAATCGCAACAACGATAACTTGCTGATTTGGATATTTTTCCTGGTTCGGGTGACCAAATACGTCCAAAATATCACCACGCTCAATATGCATCACTACCTGTTCGAAACCGATACCTCGCTCGGCTTTAAGCTTTTCGTTCTTTTGATTATCCCATTTGTAATAATCCATAAACTGAAAAATAGCACTATGTGTGCCTTATGTCAACATATTCGCGGTGTGTAGGACCGAACGCCGCCGCTCAGGGGCGCACCGCTTGCGGCGTGTCTCCCGCAGCGGTTTATGTACGCCCGGCACGGGCGAAGTTAGAACCAAGCCCTTTCTGCCGAAGCCTGGCTTGCAGGCTTCTTTGCCCCTCAACATCAACAGGGAACGCCGATAGGGCGTCCCCTGTTGATGTGATGACACGCATTCGTGAAATTTCAGCTCAGGAAATTGCTTGGGCGGCCTTTTCCTCTAACAGCCATTCTCCCGCGCACGTTTCAGATGATAGGCCCGTGACGGCTTTTTCCCGCATGAACGCAGCCACCTTGTCGACCGGCAGCGGTCGGCTCAGGAGATAGCCCTGGGCTTCGTTGCATCTGCGGGATCTCAGGAACGTCAGCTGGCTCTCGGTCTCGACGCCCTCCGCCGTGACGCTCAGGTTCATGCTTTCGGCCAGGGAGATGACGGCCGAGGCGATGGCGCGGTCCTGGTGGTCGGTGTTGAGGGCGCAGACGAAGGCGCGGTCGATCTTGAGCCGGTCGATGGGGAACTGCTTCAGGTAGGCCAAGCTCGAGTAGCCGGTGCCGAAATCATCGATCGCGAGCTGAACCCCCAGGGCCTTGAGTTCCCGCAGCGTCGTGATGGCCATCTCGCCGTCTTTCATCAGCACGCTTTCGGTGATTTCGATCTCCAAGGCGGAAGGCTCGAGGCCGGTCTCCGTCAATATCCGTCCCACCCGGGCGGCAAAACCGGTCTGGGCGAATTGACGGACGGACACGTTGACGGCCACCCGGGGAAGGGGAACGCCTGCGTCCCGCCAGGCTTTCGCCTGGGCGCAGGCGGTTTTCAACACCCATTCGCCGATGGGGACGATGAGGTTGGTCTCCTCCGCGAGAGGGATGAATTCCGCCGGTGAAATCGGACCCAGTTCAGCGTTCGTCCAACGCAACAGCGCCTCCGCGCCGGAGATGGCCCCGCTCGCCACATCGATCTGGGGCTGGTAGTGAAGCGAGAATTCATTCAGTTCCATGGCCTGGCGCAGATGTTTCTCCATGGTCAGACGCTTGAGCGCGGCGGTGTTCATGGCTTCGGTGAAAAACCGGAAGCCGTCGCCGCTCTCGCGTTTGGCGAAATACATCGCCATGTCGGCATTCTTGAGCAGAACCTCGGCATCCTCCCCATCTTCAGGGTAAACAGCGATGCCGATGCTGCCGCTGACGATGACCTCGTGTCCGGCCAGGATCACCGGCGTTGACAGAGCGTCTAAAATCCGCCGGGCGACCACCCCCGCATCTTCGCCGTGCCGGATTTCGGGCAGGAGGAGGGTGAACTCGTCGCCGCCGAACCGGGCCAGGCTTTCATCCGGACGCGTCGGATTTCCTTGGTTCCCCTGATTCCCTTGGTGCCCCAACACAACGGCATCGCCCGCACGCAGGTTGATGATCAGGCGTTTGGCGACTTCGTTCAGAAGGAGATCTCCGATCGAGTGTCCCAGCGTGTCGTTGATCCGTTTGAAATTATCGAGATCCAGAAACAGAAGGGCCAGATGTTTCTGATGGCACCGGGCCAGCCCGAGAGCCTGGGAGAGGCGCTCCCGGAACATGGCCCGGTTCGGCAGACCGGTGACATCGTCGAAGTAGGCGAGTTGGCGGATGCGGTCCTCGGCCTGCCTGCGCCGGCCTAAAGCGCCCGCGAGCTGTCGGATCTCGTGGGGGTGAAAGGGTTTCTGCAGGTAGAACAGGCTGTCGGTGGGCGGCACCCGTCGGGAGATTTCATCCGGGTCGATGTCGGAGTAGGCGGTCACCACCACGATATCCACCCGGGGATCGAGTTCCCGAACGCGAATCGCGGCCCAGAGCCCGTCCGGTCCCGGCGGCATGCGCATGTCCAGAAAGACGACGTGGTAGGGGCGGCCGTCGAGGCAGGCGTCTTTCACGGCATTGACGGCGTCCTCCGCCCCGCTGCAGAAACCCAGATCGAAGCGTTCGCCGGCCTGGACGGGCCGGGAGGTGCCGAAGAGCCGTGCCCGCATGTCATTCAGGCTCCCGGTTTTTGACGGCGTCTCATGGGTTTGAAGAATGTCCCGATAACTGTCGCGGACCAGGGCTTCGTCGTCCGCGATCAGGATACGGATCAGGGGTTGAACGGCGGTATTGGCCGAAATGTTCATGCGACGTCCTTTAGGTTGTGGGTTGGGTTTTCGGCAAAAGGCAGCAGGAGGTGCAGACATGCCCCCCGGCCCGGTCCGGCGCTTTCCGCATAGATGCGCCCGCCCATGGCCGCTACCGTGTTGGCGCACCAGTGCAGACCCATGCCCGAGCCCCTGGATTTGGTGGAAAAGCCGCGTTCGAAGAGGTGCGAAAGATGCTCCGGTGAAATGCCCGCGCCATTGTCCTCAAAACATAGATGTGCAAAGCCGTGATGATATGTATCCGCGGCGGCGTGCACGCGGATGCTTCCAGGAAGAGGCTCTTTGCCATCGTTTTTTCTCGCACGGACAATTTCACCGATGGACTCTGCGGCGTTGATAAACAGGTTGCTGACAATCTGCTGCAATGCGATGCGCGCCGCGCTCACGCGGCCGATGCCGGCAAGCCCTTCATCGACGTCTATACGTATGCCGGTGCGGATGTCATCGGGGAGGAGGGCTGCCGTTTCTTCCACGATCCGGTGCAGCGCCAGCGGTTCGATGATCCGCTCGGCCCGGCTGAACCGCTGTTGATCCGCAAGAATCATCTGGACGTGGTCGATCTGGCCGCGGATGGCGTCGAGTTCGGCCGCCGTGTGTTTGATCACGGCGGCAAGCTCCTCTCCGGCCAGCGCGACGAATTGTGCAAGATCGGCCCGCCGGTCCGGCGGAGCGGCGGGACCGGCCAGCTCGCTGCCCGCCATGGCCATCTCGGCCGCCGGCGCCTGCTCCAGTTCGTGCTTCAGATGGATCAGTTTCACCCCGATGGGAGTGACGGCGTTTCCGATATTGTGGAGCGCGCCGCTGGCCATTTCGGCAATGCCGGATTTGTAGGACTGGTCCAGAAGGCGTTTGCGGGTTTCCGAAAGGCGCTCGACCATCTGATCGAACTCGCGGGCGAGGATGCCGATTTCATCCCCGCGATCCATGTCGAGACGTGCGGAGAGATCATCGCTGATCCCGAGGTCGGTGGCGTGGCGGGTCAAACGGGAAATGGGGTCGAATACCGTCCGCCGCATAAAAATCAGCAGCACGAGGAGGACCACTCCCCCTGCAATGGTCTGAGACAAGGAGGCATACTGCAGGGTGGCCTTTCCCTGAGCGACAATGTCGCGGGGAGTATCCACCCGAAAACGGAGGATCGGGGTGCCGCCCACATCCAGCACATCGGTGTAGCTGCGGGTGATTGCCTCATCATTTTCGAGGGTGATCGGCGTATGATCGATCATGCTGTTATGGGTCGCGGCGCTCTTTTCGGGAACTTTGCCGGGAGCGTTGCGGGGTTTCAGAGGCGCGACGCTCAACTTTACACGGGCCTGGGCACCCAACCGGTCGACGGCGGCCTTGTCGAGCAAACGCCCGATGAGAAATCGGCCATGGCTGGGTCCTTCGCCTTGTGACGTCAAAATGGGTCGGGTGGCGACGGTGAAGATTCCCGCAGGCGATCGATAGAGGCCGGAAACGGTTTCCAACATATCCGGACCGACCATGAGGGGGTGGCCGGGGCTCAGTCGGTCCGCCGCCAGCGATCCCAGCGTCATCTCCTTTCCGGTGTAGTCATATGCGATACCCCATATCCGCCGCCCTTCCGGATCGTAGAACCCCATGAGGTTGACCTTCAGGCTGTCGAGGGCCTGCATGTTCAGATTGGCCTCGATATACCCCGGGTTGCGGTCGATCATAAATTGATAGGTATCGTCCCAGGTGGCCCAGTCGGCGGCCGAAGGAATCAGGATCTCTATTTCGCGCTGCAGGGCCTGCAACGCCCGCTCCACATTATCCGTGGCGGCGGTTTTCTCCAGCGCGACGAAGGCGGGAAGGAGAACGAAGTGCCGGACGGCGGATGCCGTGATTGCATAAGCGCCGAAAACGCAGAGCAACAGCGTGATGACTTTGGTTTTCAGGGACATGACGTTCCTTATTGGGAAAATTATGTGTTTTGATGCACGCTGAAAATGTATAAAATATATTATTATAATAAAAATTATATGTCAATATTTTTGGAGAAAAAGGTTAAGTGTGCGTCAACGTTCTGTTTGTCAGGAGGCGAAGACGTTGTCTCCCATTTGTCAACGGAAGACGACGGCGGTGGATTTCAGAAATCCGGGCCGGCAGGCCTGCGGCGCCGAAAGATTCCCGGCGGCCGGGCAGGGCTGCGGAAGAAGAAAAGGGGCTCAGCCCACGTTATGGAAGGGATTGATGTTGTTGTGCTGTTCGTGCGTCGGAAACACGTTGATGATGACTTTTTCGACGCCGTCGATCGCTTCGGCCAGCCGCTTCATCTCGGCCATGGCGGTTTCGTTCGCGGCCATGGTTTTTCCGACGTTGGTGATGCTCACCACGCCGTCTTCGGCCGATACATGGATTGTCGGATCGCGTTTCACCAGCGTCATCTGAACCCTGGCCGCAAGCGCGAGGTTTTCAAGCGTCCGCCTTGACGCCGGCGAGGTCTGGAAGATCGGTTTCCGGGCGGTTGCCGCGAGTATCTCAACCGCGTCACCCACCGTCAGGTTCTTGATGTGCAGCACGAGGTCATAGAGGCGGCTGTCCCAGGTATCCGCGCCGAAAAGCTGCATGCTCCACTTCCGGCGTTCGTCATCATCCTTTTTCAGGATATAGAGGGCCTTTTCCGCCGAGATATTTTCCCGTTTCATCTCCTCTTTGACCCGGTCTTCCATATCGGCGATGATCCTGATCTTGAGGACGTTGGGAACATCCGACAGAAGATAATGGCCGGCAAGGCCGTGATAGACCACATTGTCGGTCAGAACACGCTGCAGGAGGGCCGAGCGGATGTAGCTGACGTAGCGCTCCTTGCCGTGCGAAAAGCGCTCCAGCACGGTCGGGGCGTCGTGAAGCGCCCGCACCAGTTTTATTTCGGGGATGTGGAATTCATCGGAGGCATCGAGCAGAATGTCTCGGGATATGCATTCATATCCCAGTTCGCCGGCCAATTTTTCGGCGACTTCCTTTCCCCGGCTGTAGGATCCTCTGGAAATAGTGATGATGGCCATGAAATTTTCCTTTTCGCTGTTGGTTGACATCGTCCGGGTGCCGCCGGTGAACCAGCCGCATCATACGTTTATATCACAATGGAAAAAATTATACATCCGCATCGTCAAAATCAAGCCGACAGGGGACAATTTCGAAGAAATCAAGAAATATAATGCCGTGACAGGCAGGTCGTTCGAGGGTGCCTCCCCGCAAGGGGGAGGCTGGTATGAAGCCGACAGGATCAGTTCCGATTCTGATAATACGCCTTGATCGGCTGGAAAGGTCCGAACTGGTGCTGTTCCTGCGGAAAGGGATCTGCGTAGGGCGGATAGGGGGTGTCGATCGGCTTGGTGGCCAGATCCGGGTAATCCTTCTCGAGATCGGCCATGGTGGGCCGTTCGAAGGAATTGAAATATCCGGACAGATCATAGGCCTCCTCGGCCGTTACCGTCGGCTGATCCCAGGGGATGCCAAGCGGCATGTTGGACCTGAGGAACTGGGCGGAGGTCAGCATTCGGTGCATGCCCGCGCCGATGTTGAACGTTTTCTGGCCCCACAGCGGCGGGATGGTTGACGCCCCGTTCTCCCAGGGTGCGCTGTAGCCCTGGCCTTCGGTGCCGTGGCAGGACTGGCAGTAAATCCGGTAATATTCGTTGCCCAGGGCCAGATCGGCCCTGCGGTTCGGATAATCGAGAGACGGTCTTCCGATGCCGACGAGATTTTCAGGCAGATCCTCGCTCAACCATTCGAAAAAGGCGACGATGGCCTGCATTTCGATGCTGTCCTCGGGCATCGGTTTTCCGTTCATGCTGCGCTGCAGACAGCCGTTGATCCGGTCCTCGATCGTGGCCTCTTTGCCGCTGCGATCCCTGTAGACAGGGTAGCGGTGAATGACGTTCTGCCAGCTCAGGCCGAACTGTTTGGTGCCGCTTTCCTGATGACAGTTGGTGCAGGCCAGCGCATTTCCGCTGTAGCGCATCTCAGGATCTTCCGCGCCCGGACCGATCATGGTATAGGTGTTCGTCAGGAGCTCCAGGCCGTATTTCGCCGGGCCGTCGGGGACGTCCGCGATGTTTTTCTGCACCCAGACGCCGTTGTCCCGCATTGCCTCCGCGGGCGGCGGGGCGATGGTCCGTTCCAGATCGGAGAGGACCACCAGAAAGCGCAGGATGGCATGGATGTCGTCCCTGGCCAGGGTGATGTTCAACTGCAGCCGGGCCATCAGGTCCACGGCTTCACCCAGGGTGGCGACCTTTCCGTTGTGGAAATAGGGGCCGGTCAGGGCGACCTCCCGCAGGATCGGAACCTTGAAGACATCGAGGTCGGCCGTATCGTGGGTCACCTCGTACCGTCCCCGGTCATCCTCTTCGAGGTAGGGATACTCTCCGAAAATGCCGATCTTCTGATAGAACTGGCCGCCCAGAACCGGCCCGCTGTGGCATTGAACGCACCCTTTGTCGATAAAGAGCTGAAGTCCTTTTTTCTGTGGGTCGGTCAGAGCCTTTTCATACCCGGCGAGATACCAGTCGAAACGATTGCGGGTAATCAGCGTTCTCTCGAAGGCCGCGATCGACCGGGCGATATTTTCGTAGTTCAGCGGCTCCTCATCAAAAGGATAGGCGCGGTTGAAGTCGTCTTCGTATCCGAGGTCCCGAACCCGGTCGACAACGGCTTGGGCATCCGGCATGCCCATTTCGATGGGATTGAGGATCGGCCCTTTCGCCTGCTCGACCAGATCGGCCGCCCGGCCGTCCCAGAACTGAACGAACTGGAAGCCGGCGTTGAGCACGGTCGGCGCGTTGCGTGGGCCGAAGATACCCTCAGCTCCCGGGGAGGTGGGTAAATTGTCCACTCCCGCGGCATTGCGGTCGATGGGATGGCAGTCGTTGCAGGACTGGGTTTTGTTGACCGACATGCCGTTTTCGAAATAGAGCTGCTGCCCCAGCTCCACCATGGCCGGCGTGTCGCCGAACGATCCGGGCATCCTGTGCGGGATGCGATCAAAGAGCGCCCTGGCACGGCTCAGCAGGGTGCTGGGGTTGTGCCGGGGCGGCCTTAGGGGGTACCTGCGGGAACATTCCGTAATGCCCGTGACAAAGGGCAGAACCATCAGGATCACCATGCCCTTCAACCCCCATCGATACACATCGTTGGTCTGTTTCTTTTTCATTTTCCTTGTCCTCTCCCGAAAAATCGTTTTAATCGTTTTCAAGATACCGACTGCAGGCCGTTTAAGATTATTTGCGTTTTTTAACCTCCTTTCTTGTGGCAGGTGAAAGAGATATCGTAAAAATGTATCATATCCCTACAGTTCCTTAACAGCCGGCGGTCCTCCTGAACCATGGGGTATAAATTGTATATTTCAGATACGGTCTCTGCGTTGGGCAGGGGTGGGAAACATCAACCGGGTTTTCTGTCGCCCGCAAGGCGGCAGGCATTCTTATTTTCTCTTGGAAATGGAGGAAAAGTGGCTTAAATTGTTTTACCGGATGCAAGTTTTTTAAGTTAACCCTTCATCGCAGGCGGCAAACTTATGAAAACCGACACCTATCCACCGATCCACGCGTATGGTTTTATTTCGGACTGTCATTCCGCGGGCCTGGTTTCCAATACAGGTTCGATCGACTGGTGCTGCATGAAACGCATCGATGCGAGCAACTGCTTCGGCAGGATTCTCGATTGGAAGAAGGGAGGCTACTGCCGGATCGCACCCGTCGACGGCCATGAAAGCAGCCGGAAATATCTTGGCCGGACGCTTGTTTTAGAGACAACCTTCGAGACGGCCGGCGGGCGGGCGCGGCTGCTCGATTGCTTCACGATGCGCCGCGGCGGCGGCCAGGATCCGCACCACCAGATCCTGCGGATCGTCGAAGGCCTTTCCGGCAGTGTCGAATTCAAGGTGGAGATCGCGCCGCGATTCGATTTCGGCGCCATCAAACCATGGATCAGAGCCTACCGACAAGAGCATCACATCGCGCTCGGCGGATCCCACGGGCTTCTCGTATCGGGCGATATTCCCATCGAAATGAAGCACCGCCACAATCTCACCGCCACCTTCAGGGTAGGGGAGGGGGAGCGCAGACACCTTTCCATCCTGCACCGGGCGCCGGAAATCCTCGATGACAATCTGGTGGATGTGCCGGATGCCCGTGAGATCGATCGCCGGTTCGACGAAACGATCGAATTGTGGGAAAAATGGACGGCACAGGGCCGATGCACCGGGCCTTATGCAAAGCATCTCGAGCGATCGGCCATTGTGTTGAAGGGGCTCATCAATGCCCCGACCGGGGCGATGGCGGCGGCCCCGACGACAGCGCTGCCCGAGTCGCCGGGCGGATCGCGCAACTGGGACTACCGATTTTCCTGGATCCGGGACTCTTCTTTCGCCGTACGCTCGCTGGCCCAGCTCGGTTATGTCGATGAAGCCGACGGGTTCAGGCGGTTTATCGAGCGCAGCACGGCCGGCAGCGCCGAACAGCTTCAAATCCTCTACGGCATCGGCGGTGAGCGCCGCCTGCACGAATTCGAGGTTCCGGCTCTGGAAGGGTACCGCGGCGCGTCGCCGGTAAGGATCGGCAATGCCGCCGAAAGCCAGATTCAACTGGATGCTTACGGAGAGCTTCTCGATCTGGCCTGGCACTGGCACCTGAGAGGTCATTCCCCGGACGACGACTACTGGGAGTTTCTGGTGGAGCTCGTCGGAAAGGTCTGCGACAGCTGGAGCTCTCCTGATTGCGGCATCTGGGAGTTTCGCGGTGAGCCCAGGCATTTCGTCCATTCGAAGGTGATGTGCTGGGCCGCGCTCAACTACGGCATTCAGCTGGCGGAAGATCTCGGCCGGGACGCGCCGGTCGATAGATGGAAAAAAAGCCGGGAAGCCGTCCGCCGGTCCGTGGAAACGAACGGATACGACGCCGAACGCGGCGTTTTCATTCAGGCCTATGAACATCCCGTCATGGATGCGGCGCTGCTCCTGATTCCCCGGGTCGGGTTCATCGATTACAAAGACGAGCGCATGCTCCGCACGACCGACCGGATTCGTGAAGAACTGGGCGACAACGGCCTGCTGCGGCGATATCCATACGGGCAAGACGGTATGAAAGACCGGGAAGGCGCCTTTCTGGCCTGCTCGTTCTGGCTGGCGGAGTGCCTGGCCCGCCAGGGCCGGACAGGCGAGGCCTGCGCCGTCTTCGAGCGTGCGCTGGCGACGGGCAACGACGTGGATCTTTTCTCGGAAGAATTCGATACCGGCGCAAGCGAGATGCTGGGCAATTTTCCCCAGGCGCTCACCCATCTGTCGCTCATCACCGCGGCCGTCACGCTGGCGGAAATCGAAGGCGCCGCGTGTGACATCTGATCGGTATCGGGTCTTCATCAGTTTTTCATCCATACTTCCTCCCCATCCCTGACGGTTATCGAGATGAAGCCTTCACTGCCGTAAAAGCGTGGAGGTTTCGTTCATGGCCTACCGGCCACCCAGATCCGAAATAGGGTGTCAACCCCATTTTTAATCCCGGTCGTTCCGTGTTTTAAAAAAAACATTCTTCATGAACGTTGGCCAATGACGGTCGTGATCCTGAACGAATCCGATATCAAAAAAGGGGTCGGCGATGAACAGACCGGAAGTGGTGGTGATCACAGGCGCATCGGCGGGTGTCGGACGGGCGGTGGTTCTGGAATTTGCCCGCCGGGGAGCGTCGATTGGACTCGTTGCCCGGGACCGCGGGAGGCTCGAAAAAACCCGGGAGGAGGTCGAACGTCTCGGAGGGCGTGCGCTCGTTTTACCGGCGGATGTCTCGGATGCCGGCGCGCTCTTCCGTGCGGCCGGCCAAGCCGCGGAAACCTTCGGCCC
>AMWB02140349.1_pt3 | contig 18207 bp, 14 predicted proteins | sample 200311 | NCBI WGS metagenome assembly AMWB02 (sample SAMN02737377, study PRJNA173069) | bioreactor metagenome | biome: anode biofilm in microbial fuel cells | place: USA: California | collected 2010-12-16 | reverse complement strand
TCGGCCTCGTTCATGAAGTGGGTGGAAATGAAGACCGTCACCCGGTCGCGCCGCGACAGCTCGATGAGCAGCCGCCAGAACGCGTCGCGCGCCACCGGATCGACGCCGGAGGTCGGTTCGTCCAGAATCAGCAGCTCGGGCTTGTGCACCATGGCAACGGCCAGCGACAGGCGCTGGCGTATGCCCAGAGGCAGACTGGCCGGCAGGCTGTCGATGACGTCCACCAGCCCGAAGCGCTCCACCATCTCATCGACGCGACCGGGAATGTCCTCCGGGGGGACACTGAACAGCTTGGCGTGCAACTCCAGATTCTGGCGTACCGTGAGTTCACTGTAGAGCGAGAACGCCTGCGACATGTAGCCGACACGGCGGCGGGTGTCCAGGTCATGCGGATCGACTTCGTGGCCGAACAGCCAGGCCCGGCCCTCGCTCGCCGGCAGCAGGCCGGTGAGCATCTTCATGGTCGTGGACTTGCCGCAGCCATTGGAGCCGAGGAAGCCGAAGATCTCACCGCGCCGGATACGGAAGGAGACACTGTCGACGGCAACGAAGTCGCCAAAGCGCATGGTCAGCCCCTCGGCCTCGATGGCGATATCGTCCGCGCCGCCATCCGACAAGGGGGGAATGACTACCGCTTGGTGTCCGCGCTTTTTCTCTTCCGGGAGCAGGCGGATGAATGCCTCTTCCAGGTTCGGGCTGCCTGTTCTTGCCAGCAATTCCTTCGGCGTGCCGGTGGCGAGGACCTTGCCGTCGTCGATGGCGGCCAGCCAGTCGAAGCGCTGGGCCTCATCCATGTAGGCCGTGGCCACGATCACGCTCATGCCGGGGCGATCGGCGCGGATACGGTCAATCAGATCCCAGAACTGCGCGCGCGCCAGCGGGTCCACGCCAGTCGTCGGCTCATCGAGAATCAGAAAATCCGGGTCATGAATCAGCGCGCAGCACAGGCCGAGTTTTTGCTTCATGCCCCCGGACAGCTTGCCTGCCGGGCGCTCCAGGAATTTGAACAGGCCAGTGGCCTGGGTGAGCTCATCGATCCGCTGGCGGCGCTCTGCGGCGCCATGACCGAACAGGCGCGCGAAGAATTGCAGATTCTCCTCGACCGAGAGCGTCGGATACAGGTTTTTGCCCAGTCCCTGCGGCATGTAGGCGATGCGCGGGCACACTTTATTGCGATGGGCCTTGCTGGCCATGTCGCCACCCAGCACCTCGACCGTGCCCTCCTGGATGATGCGCACACCCGCCAGCAATGAGAGCAGACTGGATTTGCCCACGCCGTCGGGGCCGATCAGGCCGACCATCCGTCCGGCGGGAATGTCCAGATCGATGCCATCCAGGGCGATGACGTCGCCGTAACGCAAGCGCACCTGACGGACGCTTGCAACGGTCGTGGGCTGCGCACTCGCACTGTGGCTCATACCTTACTCCGGCACGCGAACGGAGAGGTTTTGAGGCCACTCGGCATTGGCGTCGAGTTTGATCCAGGCCACGCCGGGCAACCCGGTCTTGACCTGATTGAGGTGCTCACGCAGCAACTCCTGCGAAATCTGCGCACGCACGCGAAACATCAGTTTCTGCCGTTCGCTGGCGGTTTCCACCGTTTTGGGGGTGAACTGCGCCGCGCTGGCGACGAAGGAAACGGTGGCTGGTATCACGTACTCCGGCGCGGCATCCAGAACGATGCGTACCTCGGAGCCGAGCCCGACACGCCCGGCCACGGTCTCGGGCAAGAAGAAGGTGAGGTATACGTCCGACAGGTCGATCAGGTTCAAGACACGTCCGCCCGAACCCAGCACCTCGCCGGGTTGCGCCACGCGCACCTGCACCCGACCGTCACGCGGCGAGCGCAGTTCGCTGTCGCGGATATCGGCTTCGATGCGATTGATACTGGCCGTGGCAGCGGACACGCTGGACCTTGCGCCGACCAACTGCGCTTTGGCGGCCTCGACCGCGGCGCGGGCAGCGGCGGTCTGTGCTTTGCTGGCCGCGAGCGTCGCCTGTGCGCCCCGCACGCGCGCCCGGTCATCGTCCAATTCTTGTATCGAGGCGGCGCCTTCTTGGGACAATGTCTGCGAACGTTTCAGCCGCCGTTGCGCGGCATCGAGCTCCGACTCGCGCTGACCGACGAGTGCCTGCGCCGCAACCACGTCGGCTTCACGCAGCGCCACCTGGGCCTGTGCTGCGGTCACAGAATGCTCGGCCTGTTCACGCATGGCGAAGGCTTCGTCGCGCTGCGCCTCAAGCGTTTCCAGTTGCATCCTGGCCAGTGGCTGGCCCGCTGCGACGAAATCGCCTTCACGTACGAGGATGTCTTCGATACGTCCGGGAAGCTTGGTGGCGATGTCGATCTCGGTGGCTTCGATGCGGCCATTGCCGTTGACGAATCCTTCGCCGGGGCCGGTGTCGGCAAATTTCGTCCAGCCCCACCAGGCCAGCGCGATAACAACCGCTGCAGCGGCAGCGACCAGGAGTTTTTTCTTGAGAGAGGGTGAGACAGTCATAGGTTCGGCGTGCCTTAACGGGTTAATGGCGTGGGAGCGGGCGTCGAGGTTGCACCCTGGGTTTCGTCGGTTGCAGCGAGGGTGCCGCCGCCGAGCGCGGCATACAGCGCCACCTGGCTGGACAGCAGCGCACGGCGCGCCTGTACCAGCTGTTGTCCGGCATCCAGCAGATCGCGTTGGGCGTCCAGCACCTCCAGGAAAGCGGCCGAACCGTTGTCGTAGCGCAACTGGGCCAGCCGGGCGCGTTCGCTTTGTGCTTCCAGATTGGCCCGCTGGATCGTCAATTGCTCAGCCAGCCAGTACTTGGCGCTCAGTGCATCAGCCACCTCGCGGAAGGCCGTTTGAATGGTTTTCTCGTATCCGGCGACGGCGATGTCGCGGCGCACCTCGCTCAGTTCCAAGTTTGCGCGCCGCCGCCCGCCATCGAAGATGGGCAGCGACAAGGTAGGCATGAAGGTCCAGGCGCGGCTGCCGGAATCGAACAGGCCGTCAAGATCGGAACTGGCCGTGCCGAAGCTGCCGGTCAGCGCAATGCGCGGCAAGAACGCCGCACGGGCCGCGCCGATGTTGGCATCGCCGGCACGCAATTGGTGTTCGGCGGCAATGATGTCCGGGCGACTGACCAGCAGCTCCGAGGGCAGGCCGGCCCGGAGTTCGGCCAGCACCGTTGTTTCATCGAAGGGTGCCTTGGTGGGCAGCGGGCCAGGATCGGCACCTACCAGCAGTGCCAGCGCGTGCAGTTGCGTGGCGCGTGCTTGCTCAAGCTGGGTTAGCAGCGCCTGAGCCTGGTTCAGCAAAGTTTGGACTTGAGTGAGGTCCAGCTTCGAGGTCGAGCCGACTTCAACGCGGCGCCGGAAAATGCGATAGGACTCCTCGCGGGTCGCGACGGTTTGACGGGCGATAGCCACGCGTTCGTCTATCTCGCGCAAGCCAAGATAACCGTCGGCCACCTGGGCGATTAGCGCCAGGTGGACGGCCTGGCGGGCCGCGTCGGAAGCCAGCCAGCGTTGCAGAGCGGCGTCTTCCAGGTTGCGGACCCGGCCCCACAGATCCAGCTCCCAGGTGCTCAAACCCACCTCGGCCCGATATTCGCCGCCCACCTGCGACCGGCCCGACATGTTCAGATCGCCAGGGACGCGGGCGCGTCCACCCTGGGCACCCACGCCCACGGCAGGAAATCGATCCGAGCGCTGAATGCGGAATGCGGCGCTGGCTTCCTCGACACGCAGCGCGGCCAGGCGCAGATCGCGGTTGTTCTCCAGCGCGGTCTCGATGAGGCGTTGCAGCAAGGGGTCGGTGAAGTACGCCTGCCAGGCAAGCTCTCCCGCGTGGGCGCCGTCGGTGCCTGATCCAAGATGCGCAGGCCAGGCTTCGGGCACGGGCAGCGGCGGGGTGTCTGGCGCCGGAGCGAGCGACATGCAGCCGGTCAAGACGACGGCGCTCAGGGCCAACGAGGCAGTGCGCAAGCTGAACGCAGGAAACAACAGGGAAGCTGGGGGCATGGTCACGTTCCGTACGGGTATCGGGCTGAAGAGGGTCTGGTTGCAGAGGAGGGGATAGCTGCCACCCACGCAATGCGGAGTTCGTGGCCGATGTCCGCAGGCCTTCTTTTCCTGCTTGCAAGTGCTGTCAAGTCCACTTCATCTCCTTGTTGATATGTGCATCCCCGTGTCCCCTGGCTGGTTGATTAGGTGCTCTTCCTGTGTCACATCCCGATGTGCCGGGTTCGTTCGCGCCTCTGAGTTGGCTTGCATCGTGAAATTTGAAAACAAACGACTGGACGGTTGTTTTTAATTATACGTTACAATCCGGGAACCGCAATCAGCGGGCTCGTCGGTCATTGACGCAGATCAATTCGAGCTGCCGGCTTGGGTTCAAGGAAGGCCCTGATTTCTGGTAGAGCCGGTGACCGGCCCGTGGGAACACCCCTCAGATCTTTGAACAGAGCCTTTGAATGCTACCCAAGAAAGATGACGCGCCCGACAAGCGCCGCTACCTGTCCTCTGCCGCCAGAAAAGAAGAAATACTCGACGCGGCCTTGGTCGAATTCGTGGATCGGACGTACAACGCCGTGTCAATGGAGCGCCTGGCGGAATGCGCAGGCTTGTCCAAGGCTGGCATCTACGCCCACTTCAAAAGCAAGGAAGAAATTTTTCATGCCTTGCTCGAACGTACGACAAAGCAGATTTGCGATTTCCAGGGCTGGCTCCCGGATGAAGATCTGACGTTGCCAGAGCTGGTAGATGTCTACCTGGATCGCCTATACGCGACCTTTAGCTCCCCTGCCACGATGTCGATTTACCGGCTGCTTCTGGCCGAAAGCGCCAGAACACCAGAGCTGGTGCAGCGTTGGCACAACGAAGTTGCGCACGGACTGAAAGAGCGGGCGCAGCTCATCATCCAACGCAACATAGAACGGGGCATCATTCGTCCGGGCGTCTTGACCGAGCACTTTTTCCCGCTGGCACTCGCTCCCGCACTGCTATGGCTGAGCTCGTCAATGCTATCCAGGGGCAACCCTTCCATAGCGCTGGTGCAGTTACAGGATGCGCATCGGCAACTGCTGCTTGAGCTTTTGGAGCCTCGATGAGCAAGGTGACGCAAAAAGTCAGGCACCTCCCCATGCGCCTGGTGATCGGCATTGCGGTGCTATTGCTGACTGCGTGGGGCGCCCTGGCCCTGTGGCACCAGATGCCGCAACATCCAGGGGCTCGCTGGATCGCCACTCTGGCGTGGTCTGCCTCGGGGCTGTCCGTCGCGGTGTCGCTGGCAGGCCTGCTTGAAAGACGGACACGCAGGATTGCCGGATTCGTGTTCGGGGCCGCAACGGCAGCCCTGCTCATGTGGTGGGGAGCGCTGCAGCCATCACACCAACGCGCATGGGCTGACGATGTCGCCCAGTTGCTGGAGGCCAGGATCGACGGCGATCATGTTCAACTGAAAAATGTACGCAACTTCGAATGGCGCAGTGAAACCGATTACACGCCGCGTTGGGAGAACCGTACCTACGACCTTACCCGCCTGCGTAGCGCCGACCTGGTACTTTCCTACTGGATGGGGCCGAACATCGCTCACACGCTCGTATCGTTCGGCTTCGACGATGGCGAGCGGGTGGTGTTCTCACTGGAAATACGCAAGGAGCGCCACGAGACCTTCTCAGCGGTCGGCGGATTTTTCCGTCAGTTCGAGCAGATCCTGGTAGCCGCCGATGAGCGTGACATTGTGCGTACGCGCAGTAATGCGCGAGGCGAGGACGTTTATCTCTATCGGTTGCAGATAAGTCAGGCAAAAGTCCGCGCGTTGTTTCTGGAGTATTTGGATGCGGCCAATGGCCTGCGGCGCGCGCCACGCTTTTACAATACCTTGACCAGCAACTGCACGACCATCGTGTTCGAGTTGGCTCGGCTCATTGCGCCAGCGTTGCCGGCGGACTATCGCCTGCTGCTGTCCGGACACTTTGCGGAATACATCCATGACCTGCACGGATTGACGCCCGGCCATCGCTACGCAGAACTGCAGGCACTGGGGCACATCAACGAACGCGCACTGGCCTCTGACGCATCAGGAGACGACTTCTCGATGTCGATTCGACAAGGTGTGCCCGGCGTGCCGGCCGACGAGGTATCTCCATGAGGTTCCAGCAGTCTTGCCGCATGGCAGTGTGGCTCGTCATTGCCCCGCTGTTGCTGGGGGGCTGCTCGATCCTGCGTGAGTTCGGCCCAGTGGTTGAGGTTCATACACTGGATGCGGGCGAGGCCATCGAACTCAAGCGCGGCGATATCCTGACACGCGGCAAACTCAGCGATGCGACGACCCAGACCATCAGGGTGGCGGCATTGGATGCGCAGGCTTGCGCAAAACCGATCTCAGCGGATTGCGTCGAGGCCCTGGCCGCCGTGACCGGCGTTGCCGCGGATCGACGCCTGGCTGCACTGTCCGAACTGTGGCTGGCGCAGGCTCAGGCCATGAAGCCCGGATCAGAGCAGCAAGCCGCCTGGCTTGAGACCATTCGTTATGCCTATGCCTACCTGTTCTTCGGTGACCATACGCCTGGGGAGCGAGCCTTCGAGGATCGCCAGACGCAAGTGCGGGATTGGTATAACTATGCGGTCGAACGTGCCGCCACCGGGATGTTCGAGGTTCGGCAACAAATGTCTACGCAGTTGCCAGCGCAGACCCGCTGGAACATTGCAGGCTGGGAGCTGCAGCTGGATATGCGCAGCGCGCGCTTGCCGGGCAGTACGGCGGTGCCAGCCGAACTCCTGCCAGCCTCGTCCCTGTCTTTCCGCGGACTGCGCAGCCTCTACCGGCGCGACGGTTTCGGCGCCGAGCTGGTGGCGGTCATGCCGGACGAACCCCTGACTTCCGCCCCCACCCGGGATGGCCATCCAGCGGCCAAACGCAATCAGCAGCCTCTACCCTGGAGCGAGATGCCCGCGCCGTCCATGACGATTCTGCTGCACCCGGACGGAGACGACCTGGACAGCGTGCTGCATACCCGCACTGTCCGTTTGACGGTGCATGACCCCTATGTGGAGTCGGCCATCATGCTGCGCGGGCAGCGCGTACCGCTGGCGGCCAATTTCACCGCCGGCTACGGACTGTGGCTGGCCCGCGCCAACTTCAACCGGCAGTCGCTGCGCAGCCTGCTTGGGCGCGAGGGTGGAATCGACCGTCCGCACGTCTACCTGATGCAGCCCTACGATCCGAACCGACGGATCATCGTCATGCTGCACGGACTGGCCAGTAGCCCGGAAGCCTGGGTGGAACTCGCCAACGAAATCCTGGGCGATGAGGCGCTGCGCCAGCATTACCAAATCTGGCAGGTCTACTACCCGACCAATATGCCGATCGCATTGAACCACGCGATGATTCGCAGAGCGCTCGGGGATACGCTGGCGCATTTCGATCCTTCCGGCCAGGCGCCGGCATCGTCCGACCTTGTACTGGTGGGGCATAGCATGGGCGGGGTCATCGCGCGGTTGATGGTGTCGTCAACCGACCAGTCGCTGGTGCAGCTGGCTGCGGATCGCAGTCGGCTGACGCCGCAGCAGATCAAACGCATAGATCCGATGTTGCGTTTCGAGCCCTTCCCGCATGTCAGCCGCGCCATCTTCATCGCAGCACCGCACCGGGGCACGTCGGTCGCAGGTGGACGCCTGGGGCGCTGGATGGCGGGATTCATTCGCTTCCCCGTTACGGTGCTCGAAGAACTCGCCCACACACTAGCACCCAATGCGGCGGCCAGCAGCCACGAAAGCCTGGGGCATATCCCCAATAGCGTCGACAACCTCGACGAGAACGATCCTTTCGTGCGCGCGGCGGCGGACTTTCCCATCTCTGCCCAGGTGAACTATCACTCGATCGTGGCCCAGGCCAATGCCGAAGTGGCCCTCGCTGATTCCGATGATGGTCTCGTGCCTTACCGCAGCGCTCATCTTCCCGGGGCGCAATCCGAGAAAATCATCATTTCAGGACACAGCGTGCAACAGAGCGCGGCGGCAGTGCTGGAAATCCAGCGCATTCTGAGAGAGGACATTGCTCTGCGGGAAGCGCATTTCATGCAGCCATAGACAACTGCCATCTGCTGTACGCAGCCGAGCTGATTTGGGCAAGCTTCTATCTTTCAGATGGGCGTAGTGCACTCCTCTGTAATGCGTAGGTCGTAGGTTCGATTCCTATTTCCGGCACCAGATTTAAGCTAACAAGCTGTAAGAAAGTATCGAAAAATCAAGGGGTTGGCCGGGTTCCCGTCCAGCCCCTTTTTTCATGCCCTCCCGGTCCGTCCCGGTGTTAGTGCCGACCCAAAACTGACCATCTGGGGGTGCGGACGAAAACTTGGACTACCAGGAGGTAGTTCATGTATTCCTACGAAGATCGAATTCGAGCGGTTGAGCTCTATATCAAGCTGGGCAGGCGCGTCAGGCCCACGATCCGCCAGCTGGGTTATCCAACAAAGAATTCTCTGAAGGGCTGGTACAACGAATACCAGCAGAAGCTCGACTTGCCAGCGGGCTATGCGGGCCGGAGACCCAAGTTCTCGAAGGAACAGAAGGCGGCAGCTATCGAGCATTACCTCGCTCACGACCGCTGCATTGCGGCCACCATGAGGGCACTGGGCTACCCCTGCAGAGGGACGCTAACCGCTTGGATTCGCGAGGCCCTTCCTGAAGCCAGAAGGCGTGTCGTCGGCAGTACGGTGCGACGAAGGTATTCCGGGGAGCTGATGCAAGCAGGAGTCATGGAACTCTGCACTCGCGAGGAAAGTGCCCAGGCTGTAGCCGACAAGTTCGGCGTGTGCCGGCCAACGCTGTACAACTGGAAGAACCAACTTCTGGGACGTGAAGCACCCGCATCCATGAAACGTACCAATCCATCTTCGCCTTCGCAGGAGCGCGATGAGCTCGAGCGCCAGGTTGAGTCCCTGCGCCGCGAAGTCAGGCAACTGCGCCTCGAGCAGGATCTTTTGAACAAGGCCAACGAACTGTTAAAAAAAGGCCTGGGCGTCGACCTGCAGCTCCTGTCCAACCGGGAGAAGACACTGCTGATTGACGCCCTCAGGGAGCACTATGGCCTGCCAGAGCTCCTTGCACAGTTGGATCTTGCGCGCAGTTCGTATTTCTATCACCGGGCCCGCGCAGCGGTGGGCGACAAGTACCTGAAGGTTCGGCAATCCATCACCGACATCTTTGAGTCGAACCACCGCTGCTATGGCTACCGCAGGCTGCAGGCATCTCTGACCAGGCAGGACGTCACGATCTCAGAGAAGGTTGTACAGCGGTTGATGAAGCAGGAAAGCCTGGTTGTTCCAAGGCCCAGAAAGCGCCGCTATGCGTCTTACCTTGGCGAAATCAGCCCAGCGCCTGAGAACCTCATCGATCGCGACTTCCAGGCCGCGGTGCCCAACGCGAAATGGCTCACGGACATCACGGAGTTCCAGATCCCGGCTGGCAAGGTGTACCTCTCGCCCATCATCGACTGCTTCGACGGAATGGTCGTCAGCTGGACCATTGGGACCAGTCCGGACGCGGAGTTGGTCAACACGATGCTGGACGCAGCCATCGAGACGTTGGCCGACACGGCTGATCGTCCCGTGGTCCACTCCGATCGGGGCGGCCACTACCGCTGGCCGGGTTGGCTCTCAAGAATGAGCAACGCGAACTTCATCCGCTCGATGTCTCGCAAAGCATGCTCACCTGATAACGCTGCCTGCGAAGGCTTCTTCGGTCGGCTGAAGAATGAGCTGTTCTATCCTCGGGACTGGAAGACCGCCACCATTGAGCAGTTCGTCGAGGCGGTCGACTCGTACATCCGCTGGTACAACGAGAAGCGGATCAAGATCGCACCCGTATTCTTGTCAGCGGTGACAGCGCAGGCGGCGGCCTCGCGGCGGCGCTGGCATTGCTCGCGCGCGATAGGGGTAAGTATGCGATCGCCTACCAGCATCTGGTCTTCCCAATGATCGATGACCGCACGGCGATTGATCCCGACGTATCACCCTATGCAGGGGAGTTCATCTGGACGCAGGCCTCAGATCTGTATGGCTGGACATCATTGCTCAATTGCGCGCCCGGCTCGCGCGAGGTGTCCTGCTACGCCGCTGCGGCACGGGCAGAAGATCTTGCGGGATTGCCACCCACATTCATCATGTGCGGGGCACTAGACCTATTCCTTGAGGAGAGCCTCGAATATGCCCGACGGTTAATGCGGGCTGGGGTGCCCGTCGAAATGCACATCTACCCTGGCGCTCCACACGGGTTTCAGATGGTGCAGACAGCAGTGGTGAGCCAACAGGCAGTTCGCGACTCCACGGCAGCGTTGTCAAAAGCATTACGAGGGACGAGACACGAATGAGCGGTGATCCGCTGCTCATTCGGCGCAAATGCGATCAGCATGGATTTCTTTGAAACTGGTCGTTTTGCGTCGTATTGACGCGCAGAAGCGGCGCTCCGCACTAGTAGCTATAGTGCGGCGCCCTTTCGCCTTGGGAAGGCGTGGCGACGGTGGCGAAACATTGTCTTAAGAAGGCGACAGTCATCAGGGCGGCCTCTACGTCGGTTTGTCGCTATATTGCGTTTGCTCAAGGAAATCCACAATCCGTTCGTGGTAGTCCTGTCGATGACTCGGACGTCCACTGCCCGCCAAGGAATGCGTGCCCCCAGGGTAAAGGACCATCGTGGCGTCGGCCTTGCCACTGCGCACTAGAGCGGATTTCACCCGTTGGGTGCTGGCCCGGCTGCGCCACCATCGCTTCGACACCGTCGCCCAGGTCGATGCAGCCATCACCGAACTGCTATCGAGCGTGAACGACCGGCCGTTTCAGAAGCTGCCCGGCAGCCGCGCCAGCGTGTTCGCCGAACTGGATGCGCCGACACTGATGTCGCTGCCGCGCCAACCCTATGAGCTTGCCCGCTTCAAGACGGTGAAGGTCCACATCGACTACCACGTCGAGATGGAGGGCCACCGCTACAGCGTGCCGCATGCGCTCGTCGGCCAGGCCCTGGAGGCGCGCCTCACCCGCCACGGCGTGGAGTTGCTGCTGCGCGGCCAGCGCGTGGCCGCCCACGCTCGCAACGAGCGCCGCGGCGGCTACACCACGGTGGAGGCCCACATGCCTGCTGCCCACCGCGCCCACCTGGAGTGGACGCCTCAGCGGCTGATCGATTGGGGCCAACGCATCGGCATGGCATGCGGCGAACTCATCACCCGGCTGCTGCAGACCTACAAGCATCCCGAACACGGCTACCGCTCCTGCCTGGGACTGCTGAACCTGTCGCGCCGATATGGCGAGGCACGGCTGGAGGCGGCCTGCGAACGGGCCCTCGCTCTGGGTGCCTTCCGCTACCACCATGTGCGCGACCTGCTGGCCAACAACCGTGACCAGGTGCCGCTGGATGCCGAAGCCGAATGGACCAGTCCGACGCACGCCAACCTGCGCGGACCGGGCTACTACCAGTGAGGACGACCGACCTCACCAGCCCAGAGCCCACCATGAACCCATCCAATCCATTGCACCCACACGCCATGCTCAACAACGCCACCCTGACCCAACTGCGCGCGCTCAAACTGCAGGGCTTCGCCGACGCCTTGCAGCAGCAGCAAGAACAGGCCGACTGCCTGAACCTGTCGTTCGACGAGCGACTGGCCCTGCTGGTCGAGCGCGAGGTCTACGCCCGAGGCGACCGCAAGCGGGCTCGGCTGCTGCAGCGTGCCCAGCTGAAGTACCCCACGGCCACCTTGGAGGACGCCAGCTTCGAGACGGTGCGCGGCATCGACAGGTCCACCTTGATGGGCGTCGCACTGTCGACCTGGATCGAGCGGGGCGAGACGCTGACCTTCGCCGGCGCCACCGGGCTGGGCAAGACGTGGCTGGCCTGCGCGCTGGCCCAGTACGCCTGTCGCCAGGGACACTCGGCGCTGTACCTGAGGGTGCCACGTCTGGCCGAGGAGCTTCGCATCCTCCACGGCGCAGGCACCTTCCGACGTTGGCTCGAGCAGCTTGCCAAGGTCGACGTGTTGATCCTGGACGATTGGGGGACGGGTCCGATGGACAGTGTCACCCGGGGTGACCTGCTGGAGGTCATTGATGACCGGGTAGGCCACCGCGCGACGATCATCACGCACCAGTTGCCCATCGAGCATTGGCACGCCTGGCTGGGCGACGCCACGATCGCCGACGCCATCCTCGACCGATTGATGCAAAGCTGCCGGCGCTTCAATCTCGAGGGCGAGTCGCGTCGCACCGGCAAGGCCGCGCGGGCGGCAGCCAAGTCAACAAGGGCAGTTCAGGAGGCCAGCCAATGATCTGAGCGAACCTGACCGCCCCTAAACTCTGCCCCCTGCGCAGCACCGCCATCGACCTGGGCGGTCACGATCACCGAAACGCGTGGTCACGTTGCCGAAATGACGCCGAATTCACCGCTCGGCGTGCCGGTCACGATGGACCGAAATGGGCGGTCACGTTCGCCGAAATACGCATTTTCTACCTGCGGCCTCCCATGGACGTGGAGATCGACCCGAAGACCGGGATCCTCCATGCCTACGCGAAGATCTTCGACAACTCCTGGTATCCCCACTCCCCAGGGTTTTTGCCCACGGCAGTGGTGGGTGCATCCCCGCTGGGAAAGGGATCAGCGGTGGTTGGGGTGGAGCACGGAGGCCGTTACCACGCTGCCTTGCGCCTGAAGCCTGAAGACGTGGCTGAGCTGAACCGGGTCGGGCGCGACGCTACCGGGGATCGAATCTTTTTCAAGGTCCTGAAGGGCGGCCTTCAGCCCAACGGCCTGCCAGACATCGTTCTCCAAGTCGACCGTTTGGAGATCGGCTACAAAAACCAGGTCATCGGCATTACCCCATCCAAAGACAAGGACGCTTGAATGAAGCCACAGACGAAGTTTGCCGCAGCCCTGGGGGTGCAGCCGGGTTGCCCCGTGCAGGTCACGTAAGGAACTGGCGCAAGCGCCGAGCTGCTGGGCCACTCCCAGCGATAGGGGTTGTTCGTCTTCCCCACCAGGTCGGATGCGCAGGCCTGGCGACAAACCGCCATGGATGTGCCCCCACCGGTCCAGTTGTAGTCGCAGTAGTGCATACCCGCGTAACCCTTCGGGCGCAACTTGACAGGTCGGTTGCGCTTGGGCTGTTCCCATCAGATCAACGACAGATACGGATTGTTTGGAGGCACCTCCGTAAACAACAAATGGGGGTCTTGCAAAAGGTAGCCATGCAGGCGCCGTGATTTTCGCGGACCTGTCACTTCGCTGGCCCAGATGTTCAAGCCGTTGGGATGCTTGCGATGCAACTGCACCCGCTCGAAGCGCTTTTGCACCCATTGCCAATCTTGTTGGCTCTCCTGCTTTGCCAGCATGCCCACTTGTGGGTGTTCTTGTGCGTACCGCTGGAACACGCCAGGGCTGACCAGATACGCGGTGTCGCTCACGGTATGCACGAGCGCCTTCGCATCATTGATGATGAGCTTGCGTAAAGCGATACCCTGGCGCAGCCACTCCATGAAATGCTCACCGGATGGCCGTGCGCTTAAGGGTGGCGGTGCAGCTATGGCCGTGGATACAGGCGACGTTGGCGAGGTCACAGCCATAGTCGGCATAGGAGCCTCGGAGCGTGCGGCAGATGTGTTGGCTGTATCGGCCTGCTCATTGTGAGAAACGTCGGGCGGATCGCCCATGCCTACCATAGCTAACATGTCTTCCATGGCATCGGGCATGGCCGGGGAAGCGGGCGGGGGAGCCTGGGCAGCGATGTCGCCGCTTTCCTCCCAACGCTTCGGCTCCTGACCCTCGGCGGCTGGCTTTGTCGCGATCGCGGCCGGGGGTACGAAAGCATCGGTATCTTTGGCTGCAGGCGCTACGTCGATTACCACGGTGCCAGCGAACGGTGTCGGCCGCTGGCCAGATTCCCAGATCAGCGCAGGAGCGATGCGCAGCAGCGTGAACGAGTGAGACCAGCCGCTGGGGCTGGTCACGGTCGCCCGCCAGACCGCCTTGTCGTCCGGTGTGGGCTGCAACATACCGTGGTCCTGCAGCACATTGAACACCGCCGTGTTGTTCGCCGGGATGCCATCGATGCCCTGGGATAGCAGGTGCGCACGCAGCTTGTCGGAGACCGTCTTGCTCACCAGCCACAGCGCGTCCTCGGTGAGCCAGCCATCGGAGGCCTCGGGCTGGTTCAGTTTCAACTCTTCCTTGAGCAGATAGCGCAGCCCGTCGAGTAGCTTGCGTTGCAGCGCATGCTTGGGTGCGGCCATGGCGCGCGCCGGATCGCCGCCCAGCTCCTGCGCTACCGAGGCACGGTCGGCTTGCACGACAAGCTCGCCCAGTATCCCGGCGTGCTCGTACTGGCCAGCCAGGACGTAGAGCAGCGGCGCCCATAGCGCCGGATAGCCACTGAGCCAGTCCAGGACTTGGCGGTCAAGCAGCTGGCGGTAGAGCAAGCCTGTCGCGGCACTGTGCAGGCGATACTCGCGATCGTCGCGGTAGCGGAAGCGGTACGGCTGGTGCAACGGGCCGTGCCAGGGATGCCAGGTGTTGCCGTCGGCCAGTTCGACGTGCAGATCGACCGCGATCTTGCCGATGTCGTGCAGCAGAGCGGCATAGGCGACGGCGGCCGTCCAGGCTTCGGCTTGCGCGGCCTGGTTCTCAGGGCTGGCGCCGATGGGCAGCAGATGGGACTGTCGCAGCTTGAGGCTATAGGCGACGATCTCCAGGCCGTGGTCCAGCATGCCGCCCGGGTAGGCATGGTGGTGGTTTTCGGAGGCGGGGAACTGCTGGACCAGCTCGGCGTAGCGCTCCAGCGGTGCGCGGTATAGGGTGGCGAACTGCCTGCGCGACAGCGACGTGCGCTGCCAGATGTGTTCCAGCAGTTTCTGCCGGCGCGGTGTTGCCAGCAGCGCTGCGGCGGCTTCTGGCCGCAGCAGCCCTTTCGGGAGATCGATGGCAGGTGCTGGCGACGGAGCGGGGGCGACAGAGACCCTTTTTCGCTGGAACAAGGAGAGCATGTAGGTGTCCTGTTGGCGGGCCGGCCGGGAGGCCTTTTCGCCTTTTCAGGTAGGGCCTTTCCCCTTGCGCCCCATTCCCTTGCCCTTTCGGCCCTTTGGCCTTTAACCATTTGGGTATAGGACGCCGGGCATCGATCGTCCATCGCCAATGCGGGGTGCGGGCGGTCGGATTGATGCATGAAGGCTCGCTATTCCCGGCCTACGATGGGCGATTCTTGGACGGGAGAACGCCATGAGGCATCACATTGACAAGGTAAGGAATATTCCTTACCATAGAGGCATCTCTATCAGGAGAACGGCCATGCCTGTCATTCATGAAGTTGCCACACTGACCTCCAAGGGCCAGATCACTCTGCCCAAGCCCATCCGGCAAGCGCTCGGTGTCGATGCCGGCGGCAAAGTCGCATTTGACCTGCGTGACGGCGAAGTCGTCGTGACCCGTGCCGACGCCGAGCACGAGGACCCCGCCATCGGTGCGTTTCTGAGCCTGCTGGCCCGCGACATCGAGGCTGGCCGGAACGTCCAAGGCCTGCCCGAGGATCTGGCTCGCGCCATGCTGAAGCACGCGGGGCACGGCGTGAAGCTGGACGAGGAAATCGACGGGGAAGTGGCGCTCTGATGCAACGGCATGGCTGGACGCTGCTATTCCATGACTGCGTGATCGAGCAGTTGCAGAAGTTGCATGCAGCCGCCCGGCGCGCGCAGGAGAACGATCCGAATGGCTTCGAGTCCAACGCCAACGTCAAGCTCTTCCGGGCCTTGAGTCAGTTGATGCTGGATGTGGTGCCGAGTGATCCGGCGCGCGACGAATACCGCCAGGGCAATACCTTGGGGCCGGCCCACCGCCACTGGCGACGGGCCAAGATCGGAAGGCGGTTCCGGCTGTTCTTCCGGTACGACTCCAAGGCGAAGATCATCGTTTACGCCTGGGTCAACGATGAGCAGACATTGCGGTCGTCGGGCAGCAAGTCAGACCCCTACGCCGTTTTTGAGAAGATGTTGGGGCGGGGAAATCCGCCGGACGACTGGAACGCATTGGTACTGGCAAGCAAGCAGGATTGGAGCAAACTGAAGTAGGCATCCCCCATGTAGCAGGAGACGACCATGAGCACGACAACACGCATCAGCACCGCAGAACGGCTTGGCCGCAGCGTCGGCCGCGGGTGGCGGGCCTATGCCCGCAGCGAACGGCGAGTGTCGAACTGGCTGGTTTCCAAGGGTGTGCCGGTGGCTGGTGCCACCGCGCTGCTGTGGTTGGTCAAGTTGGCCGTGCTCGGTGTGCTCCTGTACACCACTTTCTGGCTGGCTCTGCTGCTGGTGTTCGCAATAGCTGCCGCTTGGATGGCCCGCAATGCTGATCTGGATCACGAGTTACCCGAGCCGGAATGGAGAAACGGGCCTGCGGGATTTGGCCTGTACACCTATGACGGCTTTCGCGTTGATCCACATGTCGAGGATGATTAGCAGCACTCACTTTTTCGACACGGCGTTGAGCGCAATACCTCCTCCTTTACCCCCTGCAGCCTTGGCATCTCCCGTGGCTCCAGCGAGGCCTTGAAGGACGTTGCCGGCGCGAACGCCTGCCCAAGCCAAGGCCATGACCCAGAAGGTGGGCATTACGATGAACATTGTGCCCATGACGAAGTTCAGGAGCATGTCGCCGAACGCATTGTTCAACCCGACCAGTGGATCAAAGTTGTTGTGCGGCCGGTTCCAGCCCCAGCCCCACCCATAGAGCGCGTCGAGGATAGTGCTGTCGATCCAGCGTGCGAGCTGGAACCAAAAATCCACGAAGAACAGCGCGAATTGCACGACGCTGACGGTAACGACCGTCTTCAGGTCATAGGTGCCAATGACCAGCACGAGCGGGATGCAGATGACCAGCGCCATCTTGAGCAAGGCGAGCACCATGGGCAGCGCCTGGCGAACGACGTCCATGGCAGGGAACGCTGCGATTCCCCCGACTGCCATTCCTACGTCGCCGGCCGCGCGCGTGATGACGTTCGGCAAGGTCTTGTCGATCTGGCCACCGTAGTCCGTATAGACGCTCCCCTGGTTCAGTTTCTGCTGTCTCGGTGAAGCGATGGTGCGGATCACGGAGTCGTCCACCTCGGCGCGGCTCAGAAACCCGGCCCAGCCCGCCACCCGCGTGAGCAGATTTGGGTCCACTTGGCCCAACAGCCGCGCGCGCAAGCCATTGCTGCCGTCGGCCCACCATTGCCTGCAGGTCGGATAGCCACCGCCGCTGGACACTTGGGCCAGCCCAGCATCACGGTCACTGTCGTAAGGCCAGTCATCGCGTGGCGTGCTCGACCGATAGTTGTCGTAGTAGCCGGCCGTGTCCGTGAAAAAGCGGGAGCCAATCCAGGTCACGTCGTGCATCTGCGCCTCATCGAGGTTCGGGCGCTGCATGAACAGCTTGGCGCGGGCCGGCCCGTAGCAGTCGTGCGTGAAATCCGCGACCTCCTGAGCCAAAACCGGGTCGTCGATGCGCGTGGCGTCGATCTCCATCCGCATCTGCCGCAAATCAGTGCCGCAAGGGATCGCCGCCACGGAAGCTCCCGTGACCGCACGCGAGAGCGCGTGCATGAAGGCCCACCACACCGGCAGCTTGGCGCTCTGGTTGTTGAGCGTCGAGAAGGACTGCGACCAGCCCGTGCCGGTAGGCTGCGGCACGCTGACCTGGCACTGCGCCGAGCGCGAGCTGTCGTACTGGATGGTGTTGAGGTCCACGTCGATGAACGGAATGCCAGCGAACATCACCACCACGATGGCGACGAACACCCGGTTCTCAATGCGCGCAGCCGACAGCACGCCCTTGTTGCCCTCGTCCGCGCCTTCCGCGCGTGCCTTGAGCCATTCCTGCACGATGATCGCCACGAAAGGCAACGCGAATACCCCGCTGGACACCAGCACGGCCCAGATTCCGTTATGGACGATCCAGGAGACTAGGGTGAGGTAGTACTCCAGGTAGTCGGTCGTAAAAAGCGTCATTGCCTGAATCTCCCCTCAGCCCTGCATCAGCAGGCTGGCTTCCAGCGCTACGATTGCGATGACGCCAGCGATCTCGCTGCGCACCAGGCGGCGCCGTGCCTGCCCATCCGCGCCGTTCTGGGCCTCGCGCGCCAGCAACCGGCGGCGCATCCAGACCCATCCATAGGCTGTCGCGCCGTACAGGCACAGCCGCCACACCAG
>AMWB02019778.1_pt1 | contig 18219 bp, 14 predicted proteins | sample 200311 | NCBI WGS metagenome assembly AMWB02 (sample SAMN02737377, study PRJNA173069) | bioreactor metagenome | biome: anode biofilm in microbial fuel cells | place: USA: California | collected 2010-12-16 | reverse complement strand
GTGAAAATCACCGCTCCCTGAAAAGCGAAAAATGGTATCATAACAAACCTGTCTATCCACAACGGCAAATCCGTGAAATCGAATCGGGTGAATATGAGTATTACATAAGGCAAAAGAAATACCGTGAACGGAATCCTCGTCATAAGGTTCACCGTCTTCGTTTTCAATTTGCTTCTCAGGAGAAAATTTCTGAAAGTTTTGTAAACAAGATAGTTTACCGATACAATGACTCCCAAAAAAATCGTAATAAAAATAATCCTTCCAGTCATAATATAAGTATATACGTATTATAACGGAATTTTGTTTGCATTCGTTCTGTTTTAACGTTCAAAAACAGACGAAATTCGGCATCATCAAACACAAATGTGTGGAATTTTTCCCTTTTAGTGATTAACTTAAAAAAACAAAAAAATAAATATGGCTGATGCAGTAAAAGTGCTCGTTGTTGACGACGAGGAGAATTCAACCAATCTTCTCAGAAAAGTGCTTGTTAAAAAAGGTCTTGATGTTACGGAAGAGAACAACAGCGTTGCGGCGAAAAAATTAATTGAGGACAACTTCTTTGATATAATCATATCCGATTTACAGATGCCCGAGGTTTCCGGTATGGACTTGCTGAAAATCAAGAACAAGGATTCACTCTTTATAATGATTACGGGTTACGGCTCGGTTACGTCGGCGGTTGAATCGATGAAGAACGGCGCGTACGACTATGTTAACAAGCCTTTCAACCTCGAGGAATTCATGCTGAAAGTGGACAAGGCAATCGAAAAGATACAGATGACGAAAGAACTGAACAACATGAAAAGCATGGTAACCGAGAAAGAGCCGTATTTCGGAATCGTGGGCACGAGCAAGGCAATGCACGAAGTTTACGATTTCATAGAAAGAACGGCGAGAGTGAATGTAAACGTTCTGATTCAAGGACAGAGCGGCACGGGCAAGGAACTCGTGGCAAGGGCGCTCCATTACAACAGCGAAAGAAAAAACCGTCCTTTTGTTCCGATTAACTGCAGCGCAATTCCGGAAAATCTGCTTGAAAGCGAATTGTTCGGACATACAAAGGGAGCATTTACGGGCGCGACGGAATCGCAGAAGGGTGTCTTTGAACAAGCGAACGGAGGAACGCTGTTTCTCGACGAAATCGCGGAAATGCCATACGCGCTTCAGGCGAAACTCCTACGCGTGCTTGAGAACTGGGAAATCAAACCGCTCGGCAGCGACAACATTAAAAAAGTTGACGTAAGACTCATTTCGGCTACAAACCAGAATATACGCAGCCTTATTTCATCGAAAAATTTCAGAGAAGATTTATTCTACAGGATTTCTACGGTTTCAGTTTCACTTCCTCCGCTTAACGACAGAATAAGCGACATCCCCGCTTTGACAAATCTTATACTTAATTCATTGAGCAAGAAACTCGGAAGAGAACTTTCAATAACAGCGGACGGGCTTTCTATGCTGATGAAGCACAGTTACAAGGGCAATATCCGCGAACTGGAAAACATTCTGGAACAGGCAGCTATCACCGCGCAAAAAGGAATCATAGACGTGAAACACATATCCACGAACGGTGACAGAAGTTATTTCGAGGATTATATCAATGAATCTAACGGTGTAAGTCTTAAAGAACTCGAAAAGAAATATATTCTAAAAGTTCTTGAAATTTCCGGCGGGAATAAAAAACGAACCGCGGAGATTTTAGGAATAGACAGAAAAACACTCTACAACAAACTTTCGGAATTCAATATGGAATAGTTAAATGTTATTATAAACATTTTCATCAGCAACAATCAGTGCAATTATTCTACATTGAAAGTGCATTATTTCTACAATTTTATGCGCACCGGAAATTACAAATCAATATCATTTAAAGTCGAACTTTTTTTAATAAAATCAAAGCAGAATGCGTATTTTTTCCACACCATTATTTTGCAAAAAATAGTGAAATTTCATAATATGGTATATTAATTGCAACTGGAGAGGATATTATGCAACTTAAATGGTCGAACAAGTTACAATTAAAATATTCAGCCTTACAAGTGAGATTTGCAAACTGATAGCAAAATTCTTGACAAATACGATTTTTATCACGAGTGTATCATAGTGAATGATTCGGATACGAAAGAAATTCTTGTGGAGAAGATAGACAGCGGAAACAACAATCCCGGCGTTTTAATCGTCGACAAAGAGATTCCGGTTAACCTGAAGGAAGTCATCGTTGGAAAATATCCGGGAACGGAGATTATATGTTTGCCGTCGCTTGATGTAACGGACGGATTTGACTCAAAAATGATACAGCATATATCGGAGCCTCTCAGGCTTAGCGAATTTGAAACAGTATTACTTAAAATAACAAAGAGAGACAGGAAATGAACATAAGAAGAAAATTTGTATTAATTGCCGCCGCGATATTTTCAGTGATTACACTCGCAGCGCTCGCATTCAATACAAATTTCCTGAAAGCGCGGAATTCAGATGAATGTTTTGCATGCCATGAGGACAAGTCACTCACGATGGATAAGAACGGGAAGAAAGTCTCGATATTCGTCGACCCGGGTCTCTACAAAAAATCCACACACGGCGGATTTGACTGCAAGGACTGTCACGAGGGTTACAATCCCGAAGAACTGCCTCATAATCCCAAGAAACAAAAAATCGACTGCAAGACCTGTCACGATAAAGTGAAGCCGCTCGACAAGAGCGTTCATAAAAATAAAGACTGTTACGCTTGCCATAATCCGCATTATCAGAAACCGGTCAAAGAATCCAAAGGCGACAACACGGCGCAGTGTCTGAATTGCCACGGCAACAAGAACATTAAGGATTTCAAGACGAGCATACATTCGCAGAAAAATCTTGGATGCGACGCCTGTCACAAAAGCGGACACGAGGTTCAGAAAATCGGTAAGAACGAAATAAACACTGTTTGCGGGAAATGCCACGGTTCGTCGCAGAAGGATTTCAACAACAGCGTGCATCATACTGTTCTGAAGGGCGGAAATCCTAACGCGCCTAACTGCGTCACCTGCCACGGTTCACACAGGATAGTATCGAGCAAAATGTCCATTGAATCGCAGGCGTGTCTCAAGTGCCACCTCGACGAAAAACTTTTCCCCGGCGAGGAAAGAGGCTCGGCAAAGTTCATCGCGAATTACAAAACGAGCATACACAGTTCGATACAAAAAGACGGCAAACCCGCCGCGGGATGCATAGACTGCCACGGAGATCACACTGTCGAGAAAATGACGGACCCAAAGGAATCCACCGCTACGGCGCGGATGATTAAAACCTGCGGGAAGTGTCACAGCAGCGAAGTTAAGCACTTCGAAAATTCAAATCACGGACAGGCATTCCTGAAGGGTGTCAAGGACGCGCCGAGTTGTTTCGACTGTCACGGAGAGCACAATATTAAATCCGTCCTGCAGGCGGATGAGTTCTCGAAGATAAATCAGGCGGACATGTGTCTGAGATGCCACGGCGACAACAAGGTGACAAAGGGAAAGAACAACCACACCGAAGATTACAAGTTAAGTTTTCATTATATCGCTTTAAAGAACGGAAACACCGCGGCGGCAACCTGCTCAAACTGCCACGGCGCCCACGAGATGAAAATGGCAAGCGACCCCACGTCTAACATAAACAAGAAAAACGTTGACAAGACCTGCGGGCAGTCGGGATGCCACACGACGCAGTTGACGGAATACACGGGCAGCGTGCACGAGGTTTCGCTGATGACAAAAAATAATTCCGACGCTCCCAATTGCGTTGACTGCCACGGAAATCATCAGGTTAAAAATACGGATTCACTCGGAAATACCGAAGGCTCGAAACAGAGAGGCATAATCAAACTCTGTTCAAGCTGCCACGCCTCGGTGAAAATAATTCAGAACAACAACCTGAAAAATGTCGCGGGCACTTATCTCGAAAGTTTCCACGGTCTTGCGGTCAGGGGCGGCTCCAAGGAAGCGGCCGATTGCGGCAGCTGCCACGGAAACCATAACATCAGACATTCGAACGATACACTTTCGTCTATCAACAAGAAGAACCTCGGCAAGACTTGCGGCAAGTGCCATCCCGGGGCAAGCGAAGTGTTCATCAATTCAAAGATACACATTACGGACGCGGACCTTGACAGTCCAATACTGAAATGGATTTCCGTGATTTACATAATTTTAATCGTCGCTACTATCGGAGGAATGACGTTGCACAACATACTTGATTTCAGAAGAAAAATGAAAGAAAAAAAAGCAGGGCATTAACATGGCAGAAGAAAAATATTTAAGAATGACTAAGAGCGAGAGGATACAGCATTTCCTGCTGCTCTCTTCATTTATTACGCTCGTAATAACGGGATTCGCTCTCAAGTATCCCGAGTCGTTCTGGGTGAGATGGATAATCTTCATTATAGGTGAAAACGCGTTTGAGATACGCGGTCTCGTTCACAGGATTGCGGCAGTAGTAATGGTCGCTGCGGCGGTCTATCATTTGTTTTATGTGATTTTCACGGCTCGCGGAAGAAAACTTATAAAGGATTTATGGTTCTACAGGTCGGATATTACGGATTTGTCAAACTCCTTCATGTACCTGATAGGAAAAAGAAAAGAAAGACCTTACTTTGACAGGTTTTCGTACATTGAAAAAGCCGAATACTGGGCGGTAGTCTGGGGAACGGTTGTTATGGGCGGCACGGGAATGCTTCTCTGGTTTGAAAATTATTTCCTTCCCGTTATAAACGTACAGGGAATGAACATCGCTACGGCGATTCACTGGTATGAAGCGATTCTGGCTTCGCTGGCTATACTCGTATGGCATTTCTATTTCGTGTTTCTGAATCCCGATGTATCCCCGATGAACAAAGCCTGGTTCACCGGCTACCTTACGAGGCATCAGATGGAACACGAGCATCCGAGAGAGCTGGCGCAAATAGAAGCGGAGAGCAGAGAGAGGGCTGAAGAGCATAACATAGAATCAACAGTGACTACGGCAGTCGAAGAAAACGTGACGGAAGATTCTGAACAGGAAAATACGGATATTTCCGAAGATAAAAACAAATAGAATAATTATAACATAACTCAAAACCCTATGGAAGAAAATAACGTAAGCGTAAAGAAACGGAAGCGTTTTTTTCCTAAGGTAAGAGGTTACAGGCGATTCCTGCTTTTTACGGGTTTGTGGTTCGGCATGCTGGTTATATTGCTCGCTGTTTCAGCCGAGTACACTTCCAGACCTTCGTTCTGTCCGACGTGCCATTACATGGAACCGTTCTATCAGAGTTGGAAGACGTCCACGCACAACAAGGTCGAGTGCGTTCAGTGCCATTTCGAGCCGGGACTTGAAGGCAAGATAAAGGGAAAACTCAACGGGCTCGTGCAGATTGTGAATTACATGTCGAGCACATATAAGAAAAGGAAACCCTGGGCTGACATTCCCGATAATACCTGCACCCGTTCGGGATGCCACGAAAATCAGGCATTTCAGGATAGCGTTTATTTCACGAAAGGAATTCAATTTAACCACAAGCATCATCTGCAGGAACTCAAGAGAGGAAAGCAATTGAAATGCACGAGTTGTCATTCTCAAATCGTGCAGGGTTCGCACATGCAGGTTACTTATACCACCTGTTTCAACTGTCATTTTAAAAAGTCGGACGATCCTGAACACAAATTCGATAAACTCTCGGACTGCAACACGTGCCATAACCTTCAGAGCAAGCCGAAGGACCAACTTGCAGGAATGCGGTACAATCACATGACTGTCGTGGAGAGGAACATCGATTGCGGTAACTGCCATAACAACGTCGTTTCGGGAAACGGAGACGTCGGTAAAGAGAGATGTTTCCAGTGTCATTTCGAGACGGAAAAACTTGACAGGTACCCTGACGTTGAGTTCATGCACTCTACTCACATAAAGAAACACAGCATGACGTGTATTTACTGTCATTCGCCGATTGAACACAAGATTCAGAAACTTCAGGCAGGTTCGTCTCCCGACTGCAAGAGTTGCCACGAGAACAGCCATAATTCTCAGGTTGATTTATACACGGGAGTAAACGGAAAGAACACGGAAAACACTCCGAGTGCGATGTACCTTAGCGGAATCAGCTGCAAGGGATGCCATTCGATGCACGAGACCGATAAGAAGGATATAACGACGCTTAAAGCAAGGAAAGACGCTTGCGACCAGTGCCACGGAAAGGGTTACGGAAATTTAATCGGACAATGGGAACAGTCTACAACAAAGAGGCTTGCGCAGATAAAATCAATTTACGGGACAGCGAAAAGAATTATTGAAAATTCAGGAAGCGGGAAAAAGAACGAAGCGCTCGTTAAACTTGACGAGGCACAGCACAACATTCGAATCGTTGAACTCGGAAAGAGCGTGCACAACATACAGTTCGCAGACAAACTTCTTGTAGGCAGTTACGGACTGATGAGAGACGCGATATCGCTGACCGGCTCGTCGCAAAAACTGCCCGACTTCAAGCCCAATGACGCATTCGTCCCGAATGAATGCTACAACTGCCACGCAGGCATACAGGAAATAAGCAAGACAATTTTCGGAAAGCAGTTTTCTCATAACGTTCATATCGTCAAACAGCACGTTCAGTGCAATAAGTGTCATTCGAACGACAAGAAACACGGTGAACTTATAATTTCATTTAATACGTGCAATTCCTGCCATCACACGGACGCAAAGACAAACGAAACCTGCGCCAAGTGCCATTCTATTCAGACACAGGTTTATAACGGAACATTCGAAGGGAAAAATTCACCCGACATTATGAAGGCGGGCGGTGTCGGCTGCGTCGACTGCCATACAGAGAAAGGAAATCTGGTTAAGCCGAACGAGAAGATTTGCGCAAAATGCCATGACGCGGAATATTCAAAAATGATGATTGACTGGAAGGAAGACATACGTAAACTTTCAGGAACCCTTAACGAAATTTTAAGTAAAAACAGTACAGAACTTAACGGCGACGGAAACGCGGTAAATGACGCGAAATCGCTCATAAAAAGGCTGAATTCGTATCCGAGCCTGTACGTTCACAACTATGATTTGCTTTCAACTTTACTGACGGAGAAAAAGAAGAAGTTGGGCAAGTAATATAATAATGTTTAATTGAAAAAAAATATATATATTTCAAAAACCTAAACAAAAAAAGAGACATGAAAAAGAATCTTTATTTGAAAGCAGGTTTATTTTTGCTGGTAGGAATATTTATTGTTTCCTTATCATCAAATTTACAGTCGCACACCTCCGGTAAGTTCATGTATATCGGAGCCAACAAGTGCGCCGGTGCCTGTCACAAATCAGATGCTCAGGGCAAACAACTTGACATCTGGCAAAATTCCAAGCATTCTTCAGCATGGAAAACTCTCGAAACCCCCGAAGCGGACAAGATAGCGCAGGACAAGGGATTCAGCACGAAAGCGAGCGAAACCCCCGCGTGTATCAAATGTCACGTGCTCGGCAAGGACATAGATCCTTCCGAACTGACGGAAACATTCGACAAGACGCAGGGCGTCCAGTGCGAATCCTGCCACGGAGCGGGTTCAGAGTACAAAGCAATGTCAATTATGAAAGACAAGCAGAAAGCAATCGAGAACGGATTGAACGTTCCTTCGGACATCGCTGCATTCTGCACAGGCTGTCATAATTCAGAAAGCCCGACTTTCAAGGAATTCAAGTTCGATGAAGCCTGGGCGAAGATTCAGCACAAGAAACCCTGAACGTGATTTTTCTTATCGGGGTTCCGCCAGGAAGCGGAACCCCGGTGACATTTTGAAGAAATCTTTTTATAATAATACTTCAAACTATGAGGAAGTTTATTCTACTTACAGCCGTTCTGTTTTTTGCCGTACAGTTGTCGGGTCTTGCTCAGACATTAAACCTGAGGTTAAACAACTATTTCTACACCTGGAAAAGACTCGATGCGGTTCCCCAGCAAGGAACAGATGCAGAATATACAACACATCTGAGAGGCTATCAGAATCTCTCCTTCGACCTGAATTACGGTAAGTGGACCGTAAGTTCATTCATTCAGACCGATGAGGATGTAATTAAGAAAGTCGGAAGAGGTTTCTCTTACCGGTTTTATGATGCTTACATCAAGGGAACGAATCTCTTCAATGCACTCGACCTGAAACTCGGCAGACAGTACGTTTCCGCCGGTTCGGGAAGGGGTACTATTGAAGGCGCGAATTTCAAACTGAAACTCGGGCAGAAAAAAGAATATCAAATAACCGCTTACGGCGGGTATCTGACTCCGCTCGAATATGACTTCAGCGGTTACAAGTACAAACTCACTGACAACTTTCTCGCGGGCGGTCAGTTCATGTTCTACGGAGTTAAAGACCTCACCGTCGGATTGAGTTACGCGATGAAGAGAAGGGCTCTTGACCCGTATTACACGCTGAGAGCCGACGAGATCTTCCAGCCGAAAGTGGTTTACATAGAGACCGAATCCAAAGCGGAGCAGTACGGAGGACTCGACCTGGCGTACAGATTGATGAAAAAGCACAATTTCTACGCGAAGGCATATTATGATTTTAACCGTATGAAATTCCAGAGAGGAGAATTCAACGCGAGCATAGCGCTCAACAACAAGTGGAGATTCTCCGCGGGATATTTCTACAGGGAACCGCAAATTGCCTATAACACGATTTTCTGGGTTTTCGAACACAAGAGATATCAGGAAGTCGAAGGCGGTCTCGATTACACTGCGGATTTATTAGGAACGAATCTTAATGTTTACGGAAGATTCGGCGGAGTGTTCTATGAAAACGACAACTCGCTGAAATTCCAGTTAGGCGCTTCAAGCCAGTGGTACGGACTGGGCATTACAAAATACACGGGCTACGCGGGCGAATCGGAAGGCGTTTACGCTTACTTCAACAAGGAAATGATAAAATCGCTTCTGACTCTTACCTCAAGCCTGAATTACTCGAGATACAATCTGGGAAACGAGAACGTTGAAAAAACAGATGTGTTCGGGGGAATGCTCGGACTTACTTACAGACCCATTTCAAAACTCTCTATCGATGCGCAGGGGCAGTTCATAACGAACGAGATTTACAAATTCGACACGAGGTTCATGTTAGGGTTTAATTACTGGTTATTCACAAAATTCTAATAAATCGGCATAAGCAAAATCAAAAATTGAAATCATGAATTTAAAAAAATTCTACATAGTGTTTTTAGGGTGCGCGCTGCTGTTTGTTACCTTGACGGCTTATGTTTCTAAAAATAAGAGTTTGACGGGGGTTTTCGGAAAATCCGAATTGCTGAACGGCGCTGACAACAAGGATGTCGTGAAGTTCAACCACTCGCTTCATATCAAGGACGCGAGCCTCGCCTGCAAGGACTGCCATAAGGGGGTGTACGAGTCGGTTAAAGGCACCGACAATCTGATGCCCGCGAAGAAAGACTGCGCAGCCTGCCACGACGTAAACGACCAGAAGAACTGCAACTTCTGTCATTACAGCAGCACATTCAAGAAATTTGTCAGAACAGACCGCGGAATCATTTTCGCGCATAAATACCATCTGTCACAGAATATTGACTGCAACGTATGCCACTCAGGAATTCAGAACGTGAAATATTCGTCCGAAGCGCCGAACGGCGGATTCCCGAAGATGGAAACGTGTTACGGATGTCACGACGGGAAAAAGCAGGTTAACAACTGCGAGGCTTGTCATACGAACCTGACAAACCTTAAACCTTCTGACCACCTTAATAAGAACTTCCTGAACGAGCACAAGGTAATTTACGACGCCACGTCTGGAAATACGAACAGCAACTGCATGATGTGCCACTCGAACTATTTCTGCGAAGCGTGCCATCAGCCCGTGAAGTATCAGGGCGACAATGCTAACGGCAAATTCTACGCGCCGTACTACTCAAAGGACTTTGCAACGAGAACCGACAGAACGGCTCTTCAGAAACTAACTACCGTTCACGATTTGAATTACCAGTTCACGCACGGTCTTGACGCAAAGCAAAAGAGTTTCGAATGCAAGACCTGTCACGACCCCGTTGCATTCTGTTCATCCTGCCATCAGGATAAAGGAAATCTTCAGAGCGGATTCATGCCGAACAACCACCTGCTTCCGAATTTCAAGACTTTCGGAGTTAACACGGGGGGCGGTCTGCACGCGGTGCTTGCGAAGCGCGACATCGAGTCGTGTGAATCCTGCCACAGCGTGAACGGCGCCGACCCGACGTGCGTTATGTGTCATTTCGACAACGACGGAATCAAAGGCACGAATCCGAAGACTCACGAATCGGGATTCATGAGCGACGAAAACGGGAACTGGCATAAGACAAAAGGATCTTTGTGCTACACATGTCACACTGATGCAAATGCAAGACCTGACGGCGTCGCGGGAGTCGGCTTCTGCGGCTATTGTCACGGAACAAACACTAAATAAAAAAAGAGTATGAAAAAAATATTTATTTTTTATTCGCTGATAATACTTACAATCTTCAGCTTCATCTACGGATGCAGCGAGGTTAAAGACGACCTGGTCCTTGCACCTTCACCGGATTTTCACGGCGAAGGATGGCTTAGTCAGGCTTCTTCAAATTTCCACGGAAAGGTTATCGGAGCCGACAACTGGAACCTTGCGCAGTGCAAGTCCTGTCACGGCGCTGACTATTCCGGCGGAACAACGGGGGCATCCTGCAGAAAGTGTCATACAAGCGGACCCGAAGCCTGTAACACTTGTCACGGAAACAGCGATCACATTTATCCGCCAAAGTCGATATCAGGAAAACTGCTCAATACGGATCCCGGAGTCGGCGCGCACGAACAGCATCTCGTGAGCGATACGGCGCTGCGCAATTCGCGTCCTGTCGAATGTCAGGAATGCCATTTGCCCGTGTCGTCATTCTCCGACCCGAACCACATCCTCAAGGACGGGAAAACACAGGCGACTTTAGTGTTCGGAGACCTCGCGAAGAAGACAACCGAAGGCGTAACACCGGACCCGCAATGGGACAAGAACACTCAGACTTGTTCAGGCACGTATTGCCACGGCAATTTCAAGAACGGCAACCAGAACGCCGCTCCGGTTCACAACAATCCGAACTCGGTTTACTGCGGTACCTGTCACGGCAATCCCACGACGGGAAATCCCCTGCCTGGCGGAACGCATCCGACGAATCAGAATTGCTATCTATGCCATGGCGGCGTGATTAATTCGAACGGTGTTATAATAAATAAGAACCTTCACGTAAACGGAGCTGTAAATTTCAGTACGATGCATTAATATCTTAATAAGAAAATCCCATCCCGCAAGGGGTGGGATTTTTCTTCGTATAAGGCTGTTTTTTTGCCGCTTTCCGATTGATTTCCAGCCTTGCAAGAGATTAATAAAATACATAAAAAATAGCAATTTATATGAAACGCTTTTATTCGTGATTATGTTATTAATTAGTAGAAAACTTTTATTCTAAAATTTGTATATTGTTTAAATAAAAAAGCATATTAAATGAAGAAATTAATTTTATTGTCGGTATCCGCGCTGCTTATAGCGGGCTGTTCGAAGATGGAAGAGAAGAAAAACGTTTCGGATAACAAGACGATGCCGCCCGTACAGCAGAACATGCCAAATCCTCACGGCAACATGCCGCCTGACCAGACGAATCAGGGTAATATGGACGCGGCTCCCGATTCTGCCGTTGACCCTAAAGCAGACGAATTGTCGAAAGGCGCGTATGATTTCGAAAATAATTATAAGAAGGACAACGGGGTAAAGAAAGAACTTATCGCAAAGCATATGGCTGCGGGAAATTACCTTATGTTCGAAGCGAACCTCAGCCCTAAGAAGAAATACAGACCTGCGCTGAAACATTACAAGAGAGTTCTTGAACTCGATCCCGAAAACGCGGAAGCGCAGAGGAACAAGAAACAGATTGAAGAGATTTACGAAAGCATGGGCAGACCAATTCCGAACGACTAAAAATTCAGTATGAACAACGCATATAAAATAATTGTTCTGGTTTCGATAACGCTCGTGCTTATCGGCACGTCGGTTGTTCCGATTCCTTTCATACCGGGACTCGGAGACAAGGCGCGAATAATATACCTGCACGTTCCAATGTCGTGGATAGCGGTGCTCTCATTCCTGCTGTCCATGATATATTCGGTACAATATTTAAGAAAGAAAGACCTCGTTCAGGACGTGAAGGCTCAGTCCGCCGCTGAAGTCGGATTTCTTTTCACGATACTCGCGACCGTAACGGGTTCGCTCTGGGCAAAGTTCAACTGGGGTTCGTTCTGGAACTGGGACCCGAGGGAAACATCGATATTTATACTGCTGCTGATTTACGGCGCGTATTTCTCGCTCAGGTCGGCAATCGAGAATCACGATCAGAAAGCGAAACTGTCATCGGTTTACGCGATAATTGCATTCGTTACGGTACCGTTCTTTATTTTCATAATGCCGAGAATCGTTGATTCGCTTCATCCTGCCGATACCATAGTGGATAATCAGGGAAAGATAAACATGAATCCCGTAATGCTGTCTATCTTTTTGTTTTCCCTGTTCAGTTTCACGCTGCTGTTTTTCTGGATTCTGAACGTACGCATGAGAACCGAAAAACTTAAATTATCAAGAATAAGTAAAAATAATTCATAATCATGATAGATTTTTTAGAACAGAACTCAATGTACCTCGTCCTGATAATAGCGCTTGTGATATGGGCGGGGATATTCTTATACCTTAACAAAATTGACAGAAATCTCAAGAAGTTAGAAAGAGAGGAACAAAAATGACGAACAAAATCAAAATCGTAATCGCTTCGGTCATTGTTGTTGTATTTATTGTTGTAGGTTTCATCTCTTTTATGGACAACAAGGTTGAATACGCTTCATTTGTCGACGCGCAGAAGAAGCATAAGACCGTAGAGGTCAAAGGCACCTGGGTAAAGGAGAAAGACGCGAAATATGACGCGGCTGCCAACACTTTTACTTTCTACATGAAAGACGACAACAACACCGAAATGAAAGTCGTGCTCGACGGAGCCAAACCGAATAATTTTGACATCGCTACAATGGTCGTCGCCAAGGGGAAAGTGAAAGACGACACATTTTACGCGAAGGACATACTTACTAAATGCCCCTCGAAATACGAAGGCACGGGTGAAGACGTTAAGAACACTTATAAACAACAATAATAACTCATAACCAAATTATATGATTGGCAAAGTTTTAATCTATATTTCTTTTGCCGCTTCGATTCTATCAATGGCGGGATTCTTTCTTGCGCATTCAGGGAAGGAAAAATTTCTCGGAATGGGAAGATTGTTCTTCCACATAACATCAATCGGCATAATAACATCGGCGTTGTATCTGCTTTATATAATACTGACTCATCAGTTTCAGTTCGCTTATGTATGGGAACAAAGCAGTACCGACCTTCAACTGCCGCTCCTTCTTTCAACGTTCTACGCGGGGCAGGAAGGAAGTTTCATGCTGTGGGCTTTGCTAACGGCAATAATCGGAATATTCCTGCTTAACTTCGTATCAAAAGGAGACAGGCTTGAGCCTCAGGTGATGCTCATATACACTCTCGTACTCAGTTTTCTGACGCTCATACTGATTCTTAAAACGCCTTTCCATTATCTCTGGGAGGCATTTCCTAAGGAAGTTGAATACGGATTCGTACCGCCTGAAGGCAGAGGTTTAAATCCCCTGCTTCAGAACTTCTGGATGTCGATTCATCCTCCAACTCTGTTCATAGGCTTCTCTTCGCTGACCGTCCCGTTCGCTTTCGCGATAGGTTCGCTGCTGAAGAACGAATACGACAAGTGGGTTACTTTCTCCGTTCCCTGGATTCTGTTCTCAGGCGGTATACTCGGGCTGGGAATAATGATGGGCGGCTACTGGGCGTACGGTGTGCTCGGCTGGGGCGGATACTGGGCGTGGGATCCCGTGGAGAATTCGTCTCTGATACCCTGGATAGTAAACGTCGCTAGTCTGCATACAATTCTTTCGCAGAAAAAGACAGGCGGATACAAGAAGACAAATCTAATCCTAAGCATACTGGCGTTTTTACTGGTTCTTTATTCAACGTTCCTTACGCGAAGCGGTATACTCGGCGATTCGTCCGTTCATTCATTCGTTGACCCGGGTGCGGTCGTGTATCTCGTGCTTGTGATTTTCATTTCTTCTTTTACACTTATATCATTAATAGCAATAATTTTCAGGTGGAAAAGTCTGAAAGACCTCAGAACTGAAAGTTCGAAATTCTTCACGAAGGAATCTTTCCTGATGATAGGCGCGCTTCTGCTTTGCGCTTCCGCTGTCGTTGTTTTTGTCGGAACGAGCCTCCCGATAGTTTCAAAGGGAACGGTCGAAGCGGATTTTTACAATAAGATGACGATGCCAATTGCGATATTTCTGATGATAACAATGGGAATCAGCCTTTACATCGAATGGAAACAGACAGACTCGAAAAAGTTCTACAACAATCTGATTCTGCCGCTGATTCTATCGGCGGTCGTAACTGTCGTGCTAATTGTAATAGGGCTTCACGACCCGCTTTATATTATATTCGCATTCGTATCCCTCGTAGCGTTCTTCATTAACGCGAGACTCGCCGTAAGGATAATAAGGAACGGCAAGATGAATTTCGGCGGCATGTTCGCCCACATAGGTATCGCGCTTTTCTTCCTCGGCGTTATCGGTTCGGGCAGGTACAGTCAGGAAACCAACCTGTCGCTAGAACGGGACGTTTCGAAAGAGGCTTTCGGATACAAATTTACTTATGTCGGCGCCACTCCTTTTATGGACCCGAACAACAAGCGTGATACGATGTACGCGTTCAACGTGACGATAGAGCAGGACAACAAGGAATTGACGCTTAGACCCGTGATGTTTATAAGTTCGTTCTCTAACGGTGTGATGAAAAATCCCGACATTGCGAATTTCGCGTACAAGGATTTGTACATCTCTCCCATGAGTCTCGAAGAACCCGAACCATTCCCGAAAGAGGCGACTTTCGACCTGAAGAAAGGGGCGGTGCAGAAAATTTACGACCTCGATGTCGAGTTCGTTGATTTTGATTTCGGCAATATGGAAAAGGGCGGCAAGGAAATGGCTTCGGGTAATTATACGCTCGGAGCGATTCTTAAGGTCAGCGACGGGAAGAACAGCGAAACATTAAATATAAAAACTGCATTTGCAAACGGAGTGCCTTCACCGACACCCTCAATGATGGTAAACAACAGGAATTACGAGTTCTATTTCCTGAATATGAACGTCAAGGGCGAAGAGCAGGGCGGAACGACCGCGAGGGTTTCAATTATAGACAGGAACAAGAACTATAACGTTTCGCAGAACGAAACGCTCGTAATCGAAGCATCGGTGAAACCGTTCATAAGCGTGCTCTGGACGGGAGTAGTGCTGCTTTTCGCTGGATTTATAGTTTCGATAGTGAGAAGAAGAAAAGAAATCGCGCTGAAATTTCCCGAAACTCCATCGGATAAGAAAAGCAACCAGAAGTCTAAGAAATAATAATTAATTTATTTCGGGTTAACAACAGGAACTCCGCTTCGGCGGAGTTCTTCGTTTATCCCGCCTTTTTGTATTTTATTATTGCTTTAAATGGATAAAATTCCTGCGTAATGTATCATCGGAGAAAATATAACTTTCGCGTTAAATGGAAATTCCTCCGCATTAAATTTCTTCTTGCCGCGGTTTTAGCTTTTTCATTTTCGCAGACGCAATCCCAGACTCTCGTGGGCACGGTTACGTTTGAAGGGAATACGGTATTTTCCGATAACGACCTGAAAGGTTCAATGATACTTAAAGCCGACAAGAAATTTTCCGAAGAACAGATGTCCTCCGATTTGAAATCAATAAGAGAAAGATACAGGTCATCGGGATATCTTAACGCAAGAATTTCTGATGTCGCGAAAAAATTTACTTCGGATTCGTCATACGTTGATATTAAAATCTCAATAACCGAGGGCAGACCCGCCTTAATCGGGGAAATTAACATCCGCGGAAACAGAACTATCACAACGGCTGAGATAAAAAAAATATTCGAGACGAAAACAGGCGGCATTCTCGACAACAACACGCTCTCCAATGATATTAAAGCCCTTCTTGAAACGTATGAAAAGAAAGGCAACTTGTTCACGAAAGCCGTGATTGACGAAATTACTCTTTATGACGAAACATATCCGAAAATAAGAATAGGTATTACTATCAAAGAGGAATCGAAAATTAAAATCGCTAACGTCAGGATTAAAGGAAACGAGGATACCGATGACGACGTCATTCTCCGTGAATTGAGAATTAAAGATGATAAGACTGTTACGAGAGAATCGATGAGCGACATGAAGTTCCGTCTCGAAAAACTGAATATTTTTTCGTCTGTAGAAGAGCCGCAGATTTACACTATTCAGAGCAGGAATGAGTCGGGGCTCTTGATTACCGTCAAAGAAGGAAACACCAACACGTTTGACGGGATACTCGGATATGTTCCTCCGGTAACGGAGGGCGAGAAAGGATATTTCACAGGTCTCGTCAATCTATCGTTCAGAAACCTATTCGGCACTGCCCGCAGGCTCGATGCGAGGTGGCAGCAGGAGACTAAATCGACGCAGGAACTCGAACTGAAGTATTCCGAACCGTATTTCTTCGGTCTGCCGCTTAACGTTAGCGGCGGTTTTTTACAGAGGATTCAGGATACGAGTTACACTCACAGAAAATTTGACTTCAAGGGCGACATCCTCGTCAGCGACAGATTCACGCTCGGATTCACGGCGGGCATCGACAGGGTTATACCGCCCGATTCCGCGGCAGTGTTCACGATTGCCGATTCGAGAATCCTTTACGGCGGAACGGAAATCAGGTATGACAGCAGGGACAACGTTTATATTCCTGTATCGGGAATTGTTTACCGCGTGAATTACGCATACGGCGACAAGAAAATATACTCCGCGCAGTCGGAAACGAATCAAAGTTTCTCGCTTCAAAGGTATTCGATGGACGTAGATTTTTATTCTTCGTTTTTCAAAAGGCAGTCGCTTCTAATCAGATTCTTCATAGGACAGGTTACTTCAGGCAAACTCGAAGACGCGGATTTCTACAAGGTCGGCGGAATAAAAAATGTAAGGGGCTACAGGGAAGAGCAGTTCCGCGCCTCGAAACTGACATACGGTAATATTGAACTCCGCTACGCATTCTCGAGAAAAAGTTTCGGCCACGTTTTCTTCGACCCCGGTTACTACTACAGGCCGCCTGACGAAATCAACAACATTCCAAAGCAGGAAGGGTTCATTTACGGTTACGGACTTGGAATCCGCCTTGAAACAGCAATCGGAATCGTAGGCGTAAGTTACGCCATCGGAAAAGGCGACGGAATGCTCGACGGTAAAATTCACTTCGGTCTTGTAAATGAGTTTTAATTTACATAAAATTCAATAAAGGTTTTGTTTAATTTTTTCATAAGGGGGAATATTTATGAAGAAAATAATACCTCTGCTGTTTTTTTTATGTTCGGTTTTAACTGTTAACTCTCCTATCTCTGCTCAAGGACAGTATTACTGGCACCAGCCCCAGCGAATAACGAGCGGATACATTGACAAAAATCCTTCATTCGGCAGGTATAATATTCCCGGTTCTCCTGTATTCAACATATTCAATTGGGAGTTTTTCGTATTCGAAAGAACGACGGCGACAACCACACATATATGCGCTCAGAAGATGGGTACGACGGGTCCGCTTGAGAGCGTCGTATATCTTACTTCAAACGCCTCCTCAAAACGCAACCCCGCAATATCATACGGAAAATCGGGTTACAATTATTACGGCGATATAAGCAGCGCGCTTGTATTGTGGGAAACGAATCAAAACGGGAAATGGGATATATACGGAAAGTACTACAACAGGCAAACGGGATGGGGAAACGTTTTTCCTGTTGATTCGTCGGCAGGCGATAAGTCGCGGCCGCGTACCTGTATTATCGACAGCGTAACGTACGCGGTTTCGTACATCAAAAACGGCGACGTGATTTTCAGGAAATTCAACCCGCTGACGCGCGTCGTGCTTTACGACTCAAATTTAACCGCTTCCGATACCGCGTTCTGTTCGAATCCGAATGTAATGGTCTCAAATCCGACGAATATTATTGTTACGTACGAAAAAAAGAAACCTGACGGAAAGCGGGCAATATGGTACAGGAAGACAAGTTCTACTTCCAC
>AMWB02022070.1_pt1 | contig 18241 bp, 16 predicted proteins | sample 200311 | NCBI WGS metagenome assembly AMWB02 (sample SAMN02737377, study PRJNA173069) | bioreactor metagenome | biome: anode biofilm in microbial fuel cells | place: USA: California | collected 2010-12-16 | reverse complement strand
CGATGAAAACGCCGCCAGCGCCGACCGCCGATCGGTCAGCAGAAAATGCCGTTCCGCCCGGACGGGCCCCTCGACCGGCGTCGATGTTCCCAACCATGCCAGGAGCACTTCACCGGGCGCAAGAAACCCTGCCAGCCATACCGTCGCCACATCCGCCGGCGGCTCGACATACCGGCTCTTGAAGCTGTCGAGATCCGCGGAGACGCCGCCGGCGCGGGAGCGCAGGTAAGAGGCGAGCCGGCCGGCGATGAAATTGAAAATCATGTCGGCCGTCTCGGTCTCCATCAACAGGTCCGACACCCCCGAAACGGCCGTGCCCGCCAGTTCGATGCCGGCATCGATCGCCGCGGCCGCCTTGTCCAATAAACCCGGGCCCGCGACGACGGTTTTTTTCACGGGAGCCGACGTCCATCGTCCGTAGCCCAGCCGGACGTAAAGCCCGTCCTCCCGCGGCTGCATCCTGACAAACAGGGATTCCGCCCGTCGACGTACCAGGCGGCCCAGAAAACCTCCGGTGTCAGAGGCTTCGACAAGCCAGCCGTCATCCACCGGAAGGATTGTGGCCGACATCTTCAGATGCGCATCGATCCAGGCGGCCAGGGCATCGGCGACGGCGCCGCCGTCGATATCCGGGGAAACCGCAAAGATGCGCTGATTGCCGTCGCCGTCATCCGGATGACCGGATTGATGCGGTTGATGAGTTTTGCCGGGATTGCGCTGATCCGTATGTTTTTTCATGACCTCGGATCCTTTTTAGCTATTCTGATGTAGCTATTCTGAAGCTCAGTGCCTTTCCCATTGTCGATAATGGACCGCGGCATCCGCGGAATAGACGGCGAGGGCCATCCAGATCAGGCAGAAGGTGACGATCTGGACCATGGAAAAAGGTTCATCGTAAACAAAAACCCCCAGCAGGAACATGCCGGTCGGGGCGATATACTGCAAAAACCCCACAGTCGACAGATTGAGGCGCCGGGTGCCGGCCGTGAACATCAAGAGCGGCAGGGCGGTAACCAGCGCCGACCCCATGAGCGTCAGGTCCATGGCGATGCCGCGCCGTAGAAAGGCCCCGTCGCCGGTCGTCCAGAGATATCCCAGATAGAAGAGGGCCGGAACGGAAAGCAGCAAGGTTTCCACGGCCAGTCCGATCAGGGCGCCGACGGCGGCAACCTTTCGAATCAGACCGTAAAAACCAAACGTCACCCCCAGGAAGATGGAAATCCAGGGAAAGCCGCTGTATGACACCCCCAGATAGACCACGCCGGCAAGGGCCAGGACGACGGCCAGCGCCTGCGGCGGTCTAAGCCGTTCCTTCAGAAAGACCATCCCCAGAAGGACATTGACGAGGGGATTGATGTAGTATCCCAGGCTGGCCTGGAGAATGTGCCCGTTGTTGACGGACCAGATATACACCAGCCAGTTCGCGGCCACGAAGATCGAGGTGCCCAGAAGCACGCCCATGGTTCTGAGATCTGTCAGAACGGCGGCAAATTCCCGCCATCTCCCCTTCATCAGGAGAAGAGGAATCAGGAAGATGAACGACCAGACGATCCGGTGCGTGATAATCTCCAGAGCCGGCACGCCGGTGAGCATTTTCCAGTAGACGGGGCTTGCCCCCCAGATCAGGAACGCCCCGGCACCGGCGGCGAGGCCGATATGGCTCTGGTGCCTGCGATCGGCAATCGCTTCGCTGCGCCCGGCCGGCAAGCCGGCGGCAGCGGCGTCAATCTCCTCCTGCGCCATCATTGTTCCCCGTCCGTTCCCGCCGGTGCCGTCGGGCCTTCTGTATTTCACTGTAAAACGCTCTGCATTGAATTCAAGGCTCTCCTCAACACAACCGCTGCAAATCCAGGACATGAAAACGCATGCCGTCCGCCGCCTTTTCGACGAGAAACATTTATCTTGATCTTCAGCCCGCCGCAAGTTTAAACTGGACGGGATTTTGTAATATATCCGGCAAAAAGGCAATCAGGCATTTCAAACACACTGCGGCAATGCAGTGTAAAGGAGGCGATGGATATGGATATCACGGAACCCGGGATCGAACGTCGACAGATACTGGTGCTGGCGGACGAGGATTTCAACAAAGACCACGTCTGCATCGTCACCGGGTGCGGCACGGGCATCGGCAGGGCCACGGCCGTGGCTGCCGCAGCCANNGGCCTTACGGTGGCGGGCCTCGACATCAACGCGGAGGAAGGGGAAAAAACAGGGGGGATGGCCCGTGAGATGGGCGGCGTGTTTCATTTCGTGAAAACGAACCTGCTGGAAGACGGCGACATCGAGCGTGCCGTCGGCGAGGCCGCCAAGCTGGGAACGATCAAATACCTGGCCAACATCGCGGGCGTTCAGCATATCGACACGGTCGAGGACTTTCCCATGGAGAAGTACGACCTGATGCAGCGACTGATGCTGCGCGCCCCCTTCTATCTCTCCAAGCTGGTCATCCCCCACCTGAAAAAAAGCCGGGACGGACGCGGGGCCATCGGTCAGATGGCGTCGGTTCACGCCCATATCTGCACCATGAAAAAGCCGGTCTACAACATCACCAAGTTCGGGCTGAGAGCGCTGGCCCAGTCGATCTCCGCCGAGGGAGAGGGAAAAATCCGGTCGTTTACCGTGAGCACCGGTTTTGTCAAAACGCCGCTGGCCCTGAACCAGGTGCCCGCCCAGGCCGAAAAGCGGGGCATAAGCGAGGAGGCGGTGGTGACGGATGTGATGATGGGCATGTCGCGGGTCAAGGAGATGATGACCCCGATCGAGGTCGGCAACCTCTTCGTATATGGTTTTTCGCGCTTTGCCGGCTATCTCGTGGGCGGGGATCTCCTGTTCGACGGCGGCATGGTGCTGACCTATTGAGGCGTGGATGCCGGGGCGGCCTTCTATTCGGGCAGCCGGACCACCATCACCGGTTTGGCGGAGCGGCGGACGACCCGTCGGGCGGTATTCCCCATGAGAGCGTTCGACACCATGCCCCGACCATGGGTTCCCATGACCGTCATGTCGTATCCGCCGGCAGCGATCTCGGCCAGGATCTCTTCGGCCGGGTTGCCCTCCCGGATCACGGTCCGGCTGAAGGCGATGCGGCAGTCCTCGAGCTCGGCCTTGACCTCGTCGCAGAATTCCCGAAGCCGCCGCCCGATGGTGATCTGGTACTCGCTTTTCTTGTGCTCGTGGAGGGCCTTCCATTTTTCCTCGCCCAAAAAATCCAGAAGAAGGGTTTTTCCCGTACCGGAAAGCTCGTCGATCACGTAAACGACGGTGATCTCGGCATTCAGGCTCTGCGCCAGAACGGCGGCGTAGCTGAATGCATACCGGGCGTTGTCGGAGAGGTCCGTCGCATAAAGTATCTTGGAAATCCTGGGCAGCATAGCTTCCTCCGGGAGTAGGATTTTTAAACGGAAACCCTGGGCCTTTACACCTTTTCTGTATACATTTTCGGGACACTCAGGTCAATATCAAGACGACCAGCTCCTTGGGGCCGTGGACGCCGAACGCCAGGACCAGCTCGATATCGGCGGTTTTCGAGGGCCCGGAAATGAGCAGGGCGTTGGTGGGCATCCTGTCTGCCCAGGCGCCTTTTGCGACGGCTTCCGAAAAGGTGCCGTAAATCCGGTCGGCATCGAGAACGGCGATATGAACCGACGGCACGAGCGACATGAGGCGGGGCTCTTTGTCGTCGGGCCACAAAATGAGGGCGCCGGTGTCGGCAATGCCGCCGACGGTGCCGGTAATCCCTGCCTCGATCGTGAAAAGCGCGTCCTTGAAGGTTTCCACCGCCCGGTCATATGGCCTGAGGGCGGGAAGGCCCTCGCCGCCGGCGTTCCATGCCGCCGCAACGGCGTCTCCCACCGGGGTTTTCGGCGCATAGAGCAGGCTCTTCAATCCCTTTTCCCTCAAGATTTCTTTCAGACGCTCCGCCCATCCCGCCGCGGCGTCGGATGAGGCGTCCGCCTTGGGGATCAGATAGACCTCGCTGCGCATGGCCGTCATGAGGATTTTGAGCCGTTCGATCTTCTCTTCCCGGCCGAGCGGCGGCGCAGGGACTGCGGGAACGGCGGGAATGTCCCGCCGGTCTTTCACGGCTCGGCGAAGTTTCTGCAAGATCCGTTCACGGGCATTTTCATTCATCGGCGACCCCCTCTTCTCTGGCCATGTCATGAAGGCTTTTTCTGGCGAATGCCGGCCGGGTGCGGGTACGGGTCCACGCTTCCAGCGGGCCGACGCGGGGCATGACGGATCCGAACAGACCGGCCAGCCGCGTGCCGAGGGCGTTGAGCCCCCGGTGGCGGTTGACCAGCGCCCACGCCTTCCATACGGCCGCCTCGACAAGCGCCCGCTTGAAGCCGTGCCCGCGGACGGTTCCGCCGGTGTCGTAGCTTTCGTTTCTGAGCCGGCGGATGAGCTCCGATATGGGGATCTTGACCGGACAGACCTCCTCGCAGGCATGGCACAGGGTCGAGGCGGTGGGAATGGCGCCGGTTCGGTCGAGGCCTTCCATCTGGGGCGTCAGGATCTTTCCGATGGGGCCCGGATAGACAAACCCGTAGGCGTGGCCGCCGATGCGGGTATAGACCGGACAGTGGTTGAGGCAGGTGCCGCAGCGGATGCACTGGAGGGTCTGCCGGAGCTCCGGATCGGATAGGATGGCCGAACGGCCGTTGTCTAGCAGAACCAGATGGACCTCGGTCGGACCGTCTTTTTCGCCGGGCCGCCGGGGAGATGTGATCATATTGACATAGGTGGTGACGATCTGCCCGGTGGCCGAGCCCGTCAGAAGCCGCACCAGGGGCGGCACGTCCGAAAGCTTTTCCACGACCTTTTCAATCCCCATCACGGCGATATGGACCGGCGGCACCGTCGTGCACATGCGGCCGTTGCCCTCGTTTTCGACGAGGCAGAGCGTTCCGGTCTCGGCGACGGCCATGTTGACCCCGCTCAGGCCGACCTCGCCCTCCAGGAACTTCCGGCGCAGGGTTTTCCGGGCGATGGCATTGAGCTCCTCGACCGCTTCGGTGTACGGCGTACCGGGAATTTTTTCGTGGAAGGTCCGGGCGATCTCCTGCCGGTTTTTGTGAATGGCCGGAACGATGATATGCGAGGGCGTTTCCCCGTCGAGCTGGATGATGAACTCCCCCAGGTCGGTTTCAAGCGATTCGATCCCGTGGTCGGCCAGGAAATGGTTCAGATGCATCTCTTCGGAGACCATCGACTTTCCCTTGACGAGACGTACGGCGTGATGGTCCTGGAGAATGTTCAATACGATCCGGTTTGCCGCGTCGGTGGTTTCGGCCCAGTGGACCGACATCCCGTTTTCGGTGCATTTTTGTTCGAGCCGCTCGAGAAGTTCGGGAAGCTGCAGCAACGCCCGTCTGCGGATGGCGCCGCCCTGGGCCCGCAACGCTTCAAAGGCGTCAAGATCATTGAAGACGGTCTTCCTTTTGGCCGTCATACTCGCCATGGCGAATTTCAGGTTCGATCGCAGCTGCCGGTTATCCAGGGCTTTGATGACGTTGGCCCTGAAATCAAAGCCGGTGCCTGCCGCGCCCTTCTCCATATCATTCATGGGATTATTCATGGATGCGCTCCCATATGAATTCGGCGATGTGCCGGCCGGTGATCGGGATCTTCCGGTGCGCCATCGCTCCGTTGATGTTCATGAGGCACCCGCAGTCGCCTGACAACACTTCGCCGGCGCCGGTGGCGGCGATGTCGGCGATCTTGTCCGCCACCATGGCCGCCGAAATCTCCGGCTGCTTGACCGCGAAGGTGCCGCCGAACCCGCAGCACTGGTGCTCGTTCTCAAGCTCTTTCAGGGACACGTTGGCCAGTTGCCGGATGAGGGACTTGCTGTCTTCGATAATTCCCATCTCGCGGGCGGCGTGGCAGGAGGAATGCCAGGCGACCGTGACCGGTTTCCCCCGGTCTTCGAGCTTGAGGTCTAAAACATGGACGAGAAATTCCGTCAGCTCGAAGACCCGATCGGAAAATTCGCGCACCCGCGAACTTTCGGGGCCGCCTTCGAACATCTTCGGGTAATGGTGCCGCATCATGCCCGCGCAGGACCCCGACGGCACCACGATCGGATAGGGCTTGTGAAAGATCTCCATCTGTTTGCGGGCCACCGCCCGCGCCTCTTCGGGAAACCCCGAATTATAGGCCGGCTGCCCGCAGCAGGACTGTTCCCGGGGGAAAACGACCGTCACCCCCTCCCGCTGAAGGAGGCGGATGGCGGCCATGCCCGCCGCCGGGTAGGCCATGTCGATCAGGCAGGTGCCGAAGAAATAAACTGTTTCAGGTTTTGGTGGATATTGTCGCATCGTTCCTCTCTTTTAAAAAATCCTCGGGAACAGAATATAAGTATAAATCATGCCCATAACACCAACGACGATGCCGTACAGGAGCAGCGGCGTCGCATCGCGGCGGATGAGCATGCCCTCCATGCCCGCCAGGCCGACCGTGGCCGAGACGGCCACAATGTTGTGAATACAGACCATGTTTCCCATGGCGCCGCCCACAACCTGCAGCGCCACGATGATCAGATGCGGTATTCCCAGCTGGGTGGCCATCCCATATTGGAATTCGGCGAAAAGGAGATCGGAAACGGTATTGGAACCGGTGATGAAAGAGCCTAGCGCCCCCACGAAGGAAGCGAACAACGGCCAGCTCTGGCCGGCGACGGCTGCAGTGGCCTGCGCCATGGCAAGAGGCATGGAAGGCATGCCTAAGCTGTTGTGGGCGGACTGTTTGAAGATCTCTACCAGCGCCACGGCAAAAAGCAGAGCGATGGTGGGGTTTTTCATCCGTTTGAAAGAATCCACCCAGGAGGATTTAACTTTCTCTCCCTTCATGTTGTGAATGAAAATGGTCAAAACGGCGACGAGCATGAAGGGAATGGTGCCCGGAAGATAGAGAGGTTTCATGGAGAAGCCGACCGTCTCATAACCAAGGATGTTGGGAATGCTGATTTCCCATGCATTTACCCATCCTTTCAGAGGAAGGTTGTTCAGCCTGGTCAGCACCAAGAACAGCCCGATGAGAATATAGGGCGTCCAGGCGCGCAACTGGCTCATATGGCTTGTGAAGTCACACTTGTCAGAGGTGGGGATGTCTCCGGTCCACTCTTTTTCCCATTCGGATTGCGGGCCGAAATCCCAGGATTCCTTCGGTAAGAAAAAGCCTTTTTTTGCCGCGCTCACCACCAGCGCGGTACTGAGGAGACCCCCGATGAGAGAAGGGAATTCGGTACCGAAAAGAAAAGCCGCGCCCACATAGGGAACTGCAAAACAGGCCGAGGCAAACAAAGAGAACTTCCAGGCGCCCAAACCTTCCCGCCAGGATCTATTCTGACCGAAGAAACGGGTCATCATCATATTGACGAAGATCGGAAGGATAAAAATCAGGGGAAGGTGGAGGATGGAAGCCCATTGACCGATGGCTTTCAGAAACATGGCGAAAGAGGCAATGTCTCCGGCCTGCCCGACGGCGATGGCCGCCTCGACCTGGGGCTTCAGATTGATGAGGCCGAACCAGATCGGCGTGCCCACGGCGCCGAACGAAACGGGAAATGAATTGAGAATGAGACAGACCATTGCCGCGGCCAGAGCCGGAAACCCGAGACTCAAAAGAAGGGGTGCTGCGATGGCGGCCGGTGTTCCAAAGCCGGCGGCTCCTTCAAGGAAGGCGGAAAACAACGTGGCGATAATGATCACCTGCACCCGCCTGTCCCGGCTGATACCGTGAAATCCGCAATTGATGGTCTCCATACCGCCGCTGTCTCTCAATGTATAAAGGATGAGAATGGCACCGAAGACTATGATCAACACATTGAGCGCTCCGCCGAAACCATTCAGGGTGGCGGCGAGGACGAAACCCATGGGCATTTTCCAGACGAAAAGCCCCGCGGCGGCGGTCACAAGCCAGGCCAAGGGCATGGCTTTGGTAGCGGGCCACCGCAACCCGACCATGAGCACCAACGCCAACACGATAGGGAACAGGGCAATAACGGCTAACAATCCGAGAGACATCTTTCCATCTCCTTAAAAAAGGTTTGATATGAATTGGTATGACCATTAATAAATTAAATATATTTAATGTCAAGATAAAAATACTTGAAATAAAATATTTTGAATGATAATCAAGATATTAAAATTTTTATCTCACTTGTTTACTTCTTTTTAATGGATTATGGGCTTTTATTATATTGGTAATACCTTTTGTTTTATGGTCACATTTATGGGGTTCATAAACCTTGGTCGGCGTCCATTCGACGCACCGCTGCCGTAAGGAGATTGACTGTATGCATAACCTTGCTCTCATCAAAGAATTTGAAAATATCGTGGGCGCCGACAATGTATTCACCGACGCCGCCGACCTCATGACCTATTCCTATGATGCGGCCGTGGTCAAGCCGGTCATCCCCGCTCTGGTGGCCCGGCCTACGACCAGCGAGGCCCTGGGGCGCGTCGTGAGGATCTGCGGTGAAAACGGCCTGCCCCTGACCGTCCGGGGGGCCGGCACCAACCTGAGCGGCGGCACCGTGCCCCCGGCCCGGGAGGGAATCGTCGTGCTGACCAACGGGTTGAACCGCATCCTTGACATCAACGAGGCCGACATGTACGCCGTGGTGCAGCCGGGGGTGGTGACCGCCAAATTCGCCGCGGCCGCCGAAGCGAAAGGGCTCTTTTATCCGCCCGATCCGGGCAGCCAGGCCGTTTCCACCCTGGGGGGCAACGTGGCGGAGAACGCCGGGGGTCTTAGGGGGCTCAAATACGGCGTGACCGCCGATTATGTCATGGGGCTCAAATTTTTCGACACCGCCGGCGAGATCGTCAAAACCGGCGCCAAAACCGTCAAGTGCGCCACCGGTTACAATCTTACCGGCCTCATGGTCGGCTCCGAGGGAACCTTGGGCGTTTTCGACGAGATCACCCTCAAGTTGATCCCCCCGCCGGCCCACCGGAAGGCCATGGTGGCCGTGTTCGACGAGATGAACAAGGCCTCGGAGGCGGTCGCCGCCATCATTTCGGCCCGCATCATTCCCTGCACCCTCGAGTTCATGGACAATTTCACGATCCGCGCCGTGGAGAGCTTCAGCCGGGCGGGCCTGCCGACGGACGCCGCGGCCCTTCTGCTCATCGAGGTCGACGGTTATCCGGCCATGGTCGAGGAAGACGCGGTCAAGGTCGAGGAAATCTGCCGGAAAACCGGCGCCGTCGATATCCGGGTGGCCAAAGACGACGCCGAACGCGACAAGGTCTGGGCCGCCCGGCGCAGCGCCCTCTCGGCCCTTGCCAAGCTGAGGCCGACCCTGGTTCTGGAAGACGCCACCGTGCCCCGGAGCCGGATTCCCGACATGGTGCGGGCCATGCAGGAGATCGCGGCGGAATACCGCCTCGAGATCGGCACCTTCGGACACGCGGGCGACGGTAACCTCCATCCCACCATTCTGACCGACAAGCGCAATACCGAGGAATGGCGACGGGTCGAGGCGGCCATCGCGGCCATCTTCGACAAAGCGCTGGCCATGGGCGGAACCCTCTCGGGTGAGCACGGCACCGGCATCGCCAAATCCTGTTTCCTGGAAAAAGAGACCAGCCCCGCCACCATTCACTATTCCCGCGCCGTCAAGGCGGCTCTCGATCCCAAGAACATTCTGAATCCCGGCAAGGTGATTGGAGGCTGACGATGACCGATATGAACGAACTCGTCCGGTTGATGAAGGATCTCGAGGATCAGCTCGTGGTCTGCATGCGGTGCGGCATGTGCCAAGCGGTCTGCCCCTTATATGAACAGACCGGGCGCGAAGCCGACGTGGCCCGGGGCAAGCTGGCCCTTCTCGACGGCCTGATGCACGAGATGTTCAAAGACCCCGAAGGCGTCTACGAACGCCTCAGCAAATGTCTGCTCTGCGGGTCGTGCGCGGCGGCATGCCCGTCGGGCGTCAGCGTCCTTGAAATCTTCATGAAGGCCCGGGTCATCCTGACCGGCTACATGGGGCTGCCGCCGGCCAAGAAGCTCGTGTTGCGGGGGTTGTTGGCCCGGCCCGGGCTGTTTGACAGGATGACGGAATGGGGGGCTAAGTTCCAGAAGGTTTTCACCCGCCCGGTCAACGATGTCGTGGGAACCTCCTGCGCCCGGGTCGCCTCGCCGCTTCTGGGCGACCGGCATTTCAACCGCCTCGCCGACACGCCGTTTCACAAGACCGTGCCGTCTTTGAACACCGATCCGGGCAAATCCGGCATCCGGGCCGCCGTATACGTGGGCTGCCTCATCGACAAGATCTTTCCCCGCATCGCGCAGGCGTCCGTCGACGTGCTCACCTATCACGGCGTCGGGATCTTCCTGCCGGAAAACCAGGCCTGCTGCGGAATCCCCGCGGTCTCATCGGGGGACATGAAAACCTTTGCCGGCGTTTTGAACCACAATACCGATCGGTTCGATCCCGACCGCTTCGATTATCTCATCACCGCGTGCGCCACCTGCACCTCGACGATCAAGGAGGTCTGGCCGGTCATGGCCGAACAGGCGGGAATCGACGGCGGCCGGCTGGAAACTGTCCGAAGGATCGCCGGAAAAACAATGGATATCAATGCGTTTCTGGTCAATGTCGTCGGGATCGAACATCCGAAGGCAGGCACCTGCGCCGCCTCTGAAAAACCGGCTGCGATCATCACCTATCACGACCCCTGCCATCTGAAAAAGGCGCTGGGCGTTTCAACGGAGCCCCGTGTCCTGCTCCAAAGTAATCCCGGCTACCGCTTCAAGGAGATGCCGTCCGCGGACTGGTGCTGCGGCATGGGAGGCAGTTTTAATTTGCAGTATTATGGAATTTCCTCTACCATCGGCCGGCAAAAACGGGAGAACATCGTCTCCACCGGCTGTAATACGATCGCCACGGGATGCCCGGCCTGCATGCTTCAGATCTCCGACGCCCTGTCACAGGCCGGAGACCGCATCAGCGTCAGACATCCCGTCGAAATCTACGCGGAACAACTGAGATGTCATGAAGATTGAACTCAAACCGATCAAACCCAAGCGGATATCCGATCAGGTCTTCGAGCAGCTGCGGGAGCTTATTTTTCGCGGAGAACTCAAACCGGGTGAGCAGATCATGCCGGAGCGGGAGCTGGCCGACGCCCTGGGCGTCAGCCGGACATCGGTTCGCGACGCCATCCGGAAGCTCGTGGTAATGGGATTTCTGGACCAGCGGCAGGGACAGGGAACCTTCGTCCGCGGCACCGAGGCCATCCAGAAAAGCCCGCTGGCCGTTGCCATGGAGAACCAGGATGCCTCCCTGACGGACCTGCTCGAGGTGCGGATGGGGCTCGAAACCAACGCGGCCGCCCTGGCGGCCCTTCGCGCGGATGAAAAAGACATCCGCTTTCTCGAAAAGAGCATAACGGAGCTGGAAGAGCAGATCCGCAAGGGCGAGCTGGGAAACGAGGCCGACGTGTCGTTTCACATGGCCATCACCTACGCCACCAAAAATCCGGTTCAGATCTACCTGATGAAGAATTTCTTCGATTTCCTGTTCATCGGCATCAAGGAAAATTTGCGGCACCTCTACGAAGAGCCCAGCAACATCGAACAGATCTTCAACCAGCATGTCGCCGTCATCAACGCCATCAAGAACCGGGACGCCGAAGGAGCGTTCGCGGCCATGAAAAACCACATCGATTTCGTGATGGATTTTTTCAGGCGGATCGAGCGGGAGTCGTAAACCGGAACACTGAACCCGTCAACCGCCGGACAGCGTCAGCCCTTGCGCTGAAACACCCCCTGGACGATCCGGATGCGGTCTTCCGCAAGATTTTGCATCATGTTGCGGCTCTTTTCGGCGGCGGTTTTGCCCATCACAACACCCAACCCCACTTTTGCGACGCCGCTCTTTCCCGCCGCCTTTTTTGCGGTGATCGCACGCTCCAGCCAGTCCAGCGACGCCGCTGAAACATCGTGCCACACCCGCTCCAAAAATCCTGCCGCCGCCAGCAGGCGCTTCATCTCATCGGCCGCGACAAGAAAACTGATCGCCTCGCTGCTTGCCCACGGCACGGGAAAATAGGGCGGCCGGGCGTCGCCGGCGCACACTTCGTACAGGGCCAGCACCCCTCCGGGCCTGAGCACGCGGCCGATTCCCGCGAACAGGGCCTGCTTGTCCTCGATATTCATGAAGGTATGCATCGTCCAGGCGGCGTCGAAAGACGCGGGGTCGAACGGGAGTGCCGTCATGTCGCCGTGCCGGAAGCACACCCGGTCCGAGAGGCCGACTTTGGCCGTCAGCATTTCCGCGGCCCGGCAATATTCCGCGACGAGGTCGACGCCGGTCACGGTGCAGCCGTATTCCGCCGCCAGGGTCCGGGCAGGACCGCCGATGCCGCAGCCGAGATCGAGGACGTTCATCCCTTTTTTCAGCCCTGCCAGATCGGCCAGGGCCCGAGTGGCCTCGCGGCCGCGGATGTGAAATTCATCGAACGCGGCGGTGTCTTCATGCGCCGATATGGTTTCACCGGTCCGGGTGAGCGCCGATTGGATGGCGTCGCCTAAGTTGGTCCGGCTGTAATGATCGTTGATGGCTTCTTCGTAGCTCTTCATCTCCATCCCTTCTTCCGGTTATATTGTCAGGGGTCTGAACCTGGGGTCGTCTTTCATGAGGATCGTTGCGGTATCGCTTTCCGGATCGAACACCACGACCGCCCTGCCGCTCTTGAGCAGTTGCAGCACCTGCGCAACCTTCTGCTCGGTTGGGATCTCTGATTCCCCGTAATCCGTGCCATCCCGGGTCACGAACTCCTCCACAAGCTTCAACAGGGCCTGCTGGTCTATCTTTGTGTAGGGCACGATCACGCCTGCGTTGGTCATCGATTCTTCTCCTCGATCTGAAAACCAATGTTCTGAATCGTTGGAAGTATATATCGAGCAACGTTTCTTTCTCAATCGGTTTTTTCATGCCGGTTCATCGGGAAGGCCATTTGGACCGGACGGATTATCTCGACAAATCATCTCATTGATTCCTTGAAAACTTTTTTAAAATCATACAAAGTGAGGCATTTGACAATCAGGGCCGCAACCCTGTATGACACTTTTAAAGATATATTTCAAATTCTATGATCGATCAGCGGATGCTCACCCGAGCACATAAAGCGCGTATGATAAAACCTTAAACGAAAGGAAAGAACTCATGTCTCAATTGCGTGTCCTGATCATCGGCGGCGTCGCGTGCGGACCCAAAACCGCTGCGCGGTTGAAACGACTCTGCCCGGATGCGGATGTCACGATGATCGAGAGGGACAGCCTGATATCTTACGGCGCCTGCGGGCTCCCCTATTATGTGGAAGGGGAATTCCTGAACATCAACGCCCTCACCCATACCCAGGTCGGCCTCCCGCGCACGGCCGAGTTCTTCGAAAAGACGAAGGGGTTTACGGTGCATACCCGCACCGAGGCCATACGCATCGATCGGGAAAAAAAGACGGTGACGGTGAGATCCCTCGACAGCGGAACGGAGACGGACCTTCCCTACGACAAACTGGTCCTGGCCACCGGAGGCTCCGCCTTTCGCCCGCCGATTCCCGGCATCGATTTAGGGAACGTCTGGTTCATGACCCATCCCGAACATGCCAGGACCCTGGTCGAAGAGATCAAGGGCCAGGGGCTCGAAAACGCCGTCATGGTCGGCGCGGGCTTCATCGGGATGGAGATGGCCGAAGCCCTGATCTACCGGAACATGAGCGTGACCATGGTCGAGATGGCCGATCAGATCCTGCCGGGCGTCCTGGACAAGGATATGGCCGCCTACGCCCAGATCCATCTCGAGGACAACGATGTGGATCTGGTGCTGGGCGAACGCGTGGTGGGGCTGGAAGGCGATGCGGACGGCCGGGTGAAGGCGGTCAGAACCGACCGGCGCACCATCCCGGCCGACTGCGTGGTGGTGGCCGTGGGAACCCGCCCCAATGATGAATTGGCCCGGGAGGCCGGGCTTTTCTGTGATCGGGGCATCCTCATCAACGACAACTGCCAGACCAGCGACCCCGACATCTATGCCGGCGGCGACTGCGTCGTCAACCATTTCATCAACAAAACCGTGGCCCAGCCCCTGTATGCGCCGTTGGGTTCCACGGCCAACAAGCAGGGCCGGACCATCGCCAACCACATCGCCGGATGTCAGACGCCCTTTCCCGGCATCAACGGCACCGGCGTCGTCAAGGCGTTCGACTATACGGTGGGGCGCACGGGCCTTACCGAAACCATGGCCAAAAAACTGGGCATCGCATATGAATCGATTGTCTGGGGCGGGCCCGACCGGCCGCATTACATGAAAAAGGCCCGCTATTTTCTGATCAAGATGCTGGCCGACCGGCGGGACCGCAAGGTTCTGGGCGTTCAGGTCGTCGGGGCCGGCGACGGCACCAAGCGTCTCGACGTGGCCGCAAGCACCCTCTATTACGGCGGCACCCTGGAAGACCTGGCCGATATCGATCTGGCCTACGCCCCGCCGTTCAGCCCGCCCATCGACCCCATCGCCGTGGCCGCCCATGTGCTGAGCAACAAGATGGACGGCATCGCCAGATGCATGACCGTTTTTGAAACCAAGGAACGGATGGACCGGGGGGATGTCGTTCTTCTGGACGTCCGCGAGCCCGACGAAAATAAAATGCTCAAGATGGCCTATGAGAAGGTCATCCACATCCCCCTGGGAGAGCTGCGCGGACGCCTGGACGAGCTTCCCGGGGATACGGATATCGTCACCTTCTGCAAGATCAGTCTCAGGGGATACGAGGCCCAGCGCATTTTGACGGCGGCGGGGTTCGAGCGCGTATGGTTCATGGAAGGCGGCCACGAGGCGTGGCCTTTTGAACTCGACTATCTGGAAATGTAGCGCCCCTTATCGTTCCTGCGGCAACAAACGTTCCGCAGGAACGATGTCGGATCGCACGACGCGTCATCCTGCACGGGAGGCGGCGAAGTTTCTGCATTATGCGACATGATGACGGCGAAAGAGCGGACGTCAGGATCTTCCGTCCGCCTCCTTCATGCGTTCGATGTTGGCCTTGAGCTGCGCGATCTCCATCCCCAGACTGACACACTGCGTGCCCTCCAGGCATTTTTCCGCATCGTTGTCTTCGAGATACGTCTTGAGTTCATGCCCGCCTTTTTTGAGATCCACCACCCACGATTTCTGCGCCTCGTCATACGCGACCTTGACGTCGATGCCGCACTCACCGAGATCGGGATAGATTTTGCGGATTTTCTCACAAAGTTCGGCTTTGTCGATCATGGCTGTCATCCTTTCTGCTGATGTTGTCTTCGATCGTGTCCGATCGCTCGTCTTTGATATCGATGTTCAAGTGCCCAGTAATATAATACGCAAATTCTCTCATGACAAGGAGCGTCCCGTTTCCAGCCGCAGCGGTTCCTGGGTATGAACGGTCAGCTGGGGAAACGGGATGTTCCAGCCGTTTTCATTGCAGGCCTCGATGATCATGCGGTTGATCAGCCGCTTCAGGATATTGTGGCAGGCGGCGGCCTTTCCGGAAAAATCGGCGATGACGGCAAGATCGAGCGAAGAGGCCCCTGCCGCCTCCACTTCCACCTTGAGATGTATCAGATCGGTGAAATGGGAGGTTTTTTCCAGCTTTTCCCGAAGGATCGCGGCAAGGACGTCGGGGATTTCGCGGGTGATGGCCGCCTGAAGATTGTAGTCGAATCCGAAGATGATCTTGATCCGGAAGTTCCTGGAAATGTTTTTGGGGCAAAGGGCGAGAAAATCCTGTGTCGGGTAGGTGACGCTGCTGCCGCCTTTCACCTCCACCTGAACCATCTCCGACGTCTGGCTGACCACCTCTCCCCAGATGCCGTCCGACAGCATCACCCATTCGCCCGGGCGGCAGGGAAACCACGGCTCACCGATATCGAAGGTGCGGGAGTTGAGGTCGAGCAGATCCCTGAGCGGCACGCGCAGCCGGCTCGGCCGCAGCGCGGGATTTTCGAGCATCGCATAGACGTTCAGGGAGACCACCCGCCAGGGAACGCCGTTATAGATAATGCGCTCATTTTCCCGCACCGTTCCCAGGTTCAGCATCAGCTGCACCTGCCGCCAGAAGATCGGCAGTCCCTCCTTGGCCGTCCATGCAATCCCCAGGATGAAGATAATGGCGAAGCTGAGCAGCAGCCAGTCTCCCACCGTATAGAGAACGAAGAGAAGCATTCCGACGGCGCCGATCGCGGTGAGAACATAATAGAGCACGTCGATCAGCCGGATGACAAACGAGCGGTCCCCCGCCTTGTGGATCGGACTGTAGCGATAGATCAAGCGGTGGACGTAGCGCATGAGAAAAAAGGTGATAAAAAATGCCGCAAGCGCGATGACGGCGTTTTTTCCCCGGCTCCTGAAGAATGATTTGACGGCCTCCTGGGAGGACGCGAAGAAGGATTCCCGCTGCCGCAGGAGTTCATCGAGCTGATATTGATCGACCCTCAGCCGGTCGGTGACCTGCTTTTCCCGGATCCGCCAGCTTTCCCGCAATTCCTCGAGGGCCTTGACCAGCCGGCGGTCCTCCCCGGTTCTCAGCTGCAGCCTGGCATCGATATTCCGCAGGCCGGCCTCGATCGTCGCCAGCTGATTTTTCTGGAACTGGATCTCGCTTCTCAGCCGCTCCAGCTGACGGGGGCGGTCGGTGATCCGCTTCATTTCGCTGAGCAGCGGGGTGACGAGATTCAGCAGCTCTTCTTTCCATTCGATCTTTTCCCGGGCCTTGGACAGAAATCCTTCCAAATCGACGCCCGTGGCGATGCTCTCGAAATCCGACGCGAGATCGGCCTGCTTCGTTCTGAGCCGGATAAGCGCCGCATTGGCCGCCGCCTTCTCCTCTTCGCTTTTGGCCAGATCCCGCTCGTGCTTCAGCACCTTGATCTGCTCTTCCAGCTCCTTGAGATTGAAAATCAGGGTATTGAGGGTTTCGATCGTTTCCATGTCCCTGGCCGACACCGGCAGGGGCTGCACGGCGTTGCCGCCGGACCTTTGCTGCGCGGCTTCCTGTCCGAAAACCGATGCGGTAAACAAGATCACGAGCGCCACAACACCGGCGCCCGCACGCATCCCGGGATATCGATTTTTCATGCTGCTGCTTTCCATGTTGCCGGATCGGTCCTGCATCCTCTATAGACTTCAATAGTTCAATGATCTTGATGAAACCGGAATTTGCTGCCATAAGATTCAGGTTTCATGTATTCATTCACAGGGTCAACAAGCACGATGCGGCTTGATATTCACACCCGATCACCCCGACACCCGAACAAGAGAGGAGCACAATGTATCAGCATGAACTCGAAACCGCACTCGCGGCCGTCGCCGCCGCTGCCAGGCTCTGCCGCAGCGCCCGGACGACCCTGGCAGACGACGAATCGATCCGGAAGGAAGACCGCTCGCCGGTCACGATTGCCGATTTCGGAAGCCAGGCCGTCATCACCCTGACCCTGGGCAAAGCCTTTCCGGACGATCCCGTCGTGGGGGAGGAGGACGCGGCGGCGTTGCGTAAGAACGCATTTCTCCGCGGGAAGGTGCGCGCGCTTGTCGCGTCGGAAACCGGCCCGGTGGATGAAACCCGCATCCTGGACGCCATCGACCGGGGCGCCGGCGAGACCGATTTTTCAGGGCGGTTCTGGACCGTCGATCCCATCGACGGCACCAAGGGATTTCTGCGAGGCGACCAGTACGCCGTTGCCCTGGCCCTGATCGAAGACGGCCGGGTGGTGCTGGGGGTGCTCGGGTGTCCTGAATTCAGCGTCGGCCGGCCGGCGCCCGGCGTCAAAACAGCATCCGGCGGCACCCTGTTCCATGCCTGCCGCGGCGGCGGGGCCTTTGCCGTTCCCGTCGGCGGCATGGATGCGGAAGCGCCGGGAGACGTTCCCAGGCATCGCCACTCGATTCGGGTCGACCGGATCACCCGCCCCGCCGAAGCCCGCTTCTGCGAATCGGTGGAGAGCGCCCACAGTGCCCACGACGTCCACCAACAGATCTGCGACCGGCTGGGGATCACCCTCCCCCCCTGCCGCATGGACAGCCAGGCCAAATATGCCGCGGTGGCGTCGGGAATGGCGTCGATCTACCTGCGCCTTCCCCGAAGTTCGGCATACCGGGAAAAGATCTGGGATCACGCCGCCGGCGCCGTCATCGTCGAAGAGGCCGGCGGCCGGGGGACCGATTTCACCGGCCGTCCCCTGACCTTCAACGAGGGCC
>AMWB02164731.1_pt1 | contig 18254 bp, 14 predicted proteins | sample 200311 | NCBI WGS metagenome assembly AMWB02 (sample SAMN02737377, study PRJNA173069) | bioreactor metagenome | biome: anode biofilm in microbial fuel cells | place: USA: California | collected 2010-12-16 | reverse complement strand
TGGTTGCCCAAAGTTGTCGCCCGCCGCACCGCAGAACTCCAAGTAGTTCAATTGGTTGTGAAGATGGATATCCGGCGAAGCAAGCGAACTTTGCTCAGTTTAGTAGATCCTTTGCCTCCGGTACCCATCAGAAGGCACCGAGTCTACCCAAATACCATAATAGAAGCCCTAAAGATTAAGACCTTCATCAACAGCGGCCAAACCAGAATAACCTGGGCAAAAACTTGTAGAGAGCTAAATATGTCGGAATCCAAATTAGCACACTTGCTAAAAATAGTCAACCGGTTACCCGCCGACTTCATCGAAAACATGAAATCCTGTGACGATCAGGAAAAACTGAGAATCTTTACCGGCAGAAGACTTTTATATATTTCTCGCCTTAGAACCGAAAAAGAACGTCGTGACGAGATTAAGCGTCTAATTCCTACACCCTGAACGTCTACTTCTCCAAATAATTATTTATCTTAACCTTCAGTTTCTCTTCGTCTCTTTTTTTAATTTCACACTGCCAGATGCAAAAGTAATCCCACCCGAGTCTCTTAAGCTTTTTGTAATTTTGCTTATCGCGATTGGTGTTACCTTCGATTTTCTTCTTCCAAAAAGATTTATTGGACTCCGGTAACTTAGATCGACTACATTTCCTGCATCCATGCCAAAAACATCCCTGGATAAAGATTACTTTCTTTAATTTAGGGAACACGATATCGGGTTTGCCCGGTAAACTCGCTTTATGGAGTCTATAACGATACCCCATTGCAAAGATCAACTTTCTAACAGTCAATTCGCATACGGTATCTTTCGACCGGATGCTTTTCATTATTTCGGTTCTTTTCCTCGGAGAGAAAATATCAGCCATGATTAACAACCAAATGATCCAATATATTCGCTGATTGCAAACGGCAGAATTCCGGCGGCAATGCATTACCTATCATTAACGCGATCTTGGTCTTAGTTGCATTTGCGGAAAACTTATAATCCATCGGAAAAGTTTGTAATAATGCCGCTTCTCGAGCGGTGATGCTACGATGTTCGGAGGGATGCAAAAATCGTCCTTTAGAAGGATTGAGACAGCCTCCGGTTATGGTAGATGAGTAATCATCCCATTTAAGCCGGCCGTAGATATCGTTGAATCCGACATTTTTTCGTTTATGACATTCTAAAATATATTTCTCCGGCAAATCGGTTCGGCTACCGCCGTCTTTAGGTATTAACCTTATCATTTCCATTATTTTCTTAGTATGCGATGCTACTATTCTATGCAAAGGATCCTTCGTTTCTCGTATAGATTCAAGAGAACCGATACACATCGCCACCGTTTTCTTAATGTTTAACCCCGGTGCGATTTTTATTTCATTAAGCAACGAGCCCACTAAGATTAATCTTCTTCTCCGTTGGGGGACCCCATAGTCGGCAACATTGACTACGGCCGTATCAAACATATATCCTAATTTTTTAATCTTTCTAAGCATATTCCGAAACTTAAAATAATTCTGTAACCCAGGTACGTTTTCCATCATCATAGTCAACGGTCTTAGTTCCTTAACAAACCGATAATATTCGTCTACCAATGAATTACGCCCGTCTCTTGCAGATCTCTTTTTATTCAACCGTCTTATAGAAGAAAACCCCTGGCATGGCGGGCAACCGGCTAATAAATGCAACGGCTCTCCTTCCAGCAGTTTCTGCACTTTAGAAGTGCCCACTAATTTAATATCGCCCTCGAACACGATTACATCGGGGTGATTAAGCTTGTAAGTCGCAACTGCAATCGGATCAATCTCGCAAGCCGCTATTGTTTGGAATCCGGCTTGTTTCAATCCTTCCGACAATCCGCCGCATCCTGCGAATAAATCGACAGCATTATATTTCATGCTTGATCCTGAAAGTTTTCTTTGCACTTCTTTGATAATTCTTCTTTAACGATCTCCGAATAATCCGGAGCACCTACACCCGAAACGGCATCTAATATTTTTATGACTAATGGGGAAAAAAAGGGCTCGGAAATTGTGCATAAACGCGTATAAGGATTGCCGTTCCCGTATTCCAGCCGAAGATCGGCGTTCTTTTTCTCTTTTCCCTCCCCCGTAGAAACTTTTGCCGGGTCGGGCTTAATTTCTTTGCTGCTTAATTCCCTGCTGAAAAGCAAAAAATTCTTATATCCCTCATCATCAATAAACGGAAGAAGAAAAACACCGTCGGGTAAATCATTCGACTTATTAGTGAAAGATGAAAATGTAAACTCTATGGCATTTAATTTCTTAGTAAAACCGAGCTTGTCTTTTAATGTCTGCGCTTTGTTGACTTCAACAATCGGCACCATATTCAAAAAACCGTACTGATTCTTCCAAAACCGTCTTAAACTGCAATCTGCCGACACTACTAAGTATTTATTTTCTTTATTTGCCGTTTCAAAGACAATATCCCCTCGCCTTACAATGGAGTCGGACGGCCTATAATAAAGACGGTAAGCCCAAAACATAGCCGCAATATCGGAAGCAACGGGTTGTATCCCCGCTAATGCCACTTTTTGCTGTTCTCCGAAATTTCGCGCATTTAAATCGTTTCTTAACTTCTCGACTATCAATTCCACTAAGCAATCCGGAGACAAAATACACTCATTTTCATTTCCTTCCCCTAAAAGCCGGATTAGATCATTCAAGGGAATACGACCGAGGGCAACCAAAATTTGTTCCAGCGATCCGGCGGTTTCCCTTCTAAGAGCATTCCCGAATTTAAACGAGAAATTACTGTCCGTTTTCTGCTTAACGGTTGCCAAAACTTTATTCACTGCATCCGTATCTTCTTTATGAATTATACTTATTCTCTCATTTAAATACGGCTTATATTTGGCTGTAGCAAGTAACGTCTCGATTTCCCTCTTCTGATCAACGCCGGTGAATATATTCACATAGCAAAATGTTTTTTCTAAAATTTGAATAAGATAATCTTCCGTCTCTTCGGCTTTTATTCCAAAATCCCAATCAAGTATTACGATATCCGGTGTATATCTTTCCTTCTCAAAAGATGCAAAGTAGAAAGCCGGATTTGTAAAAGCGGAAACCTCCTGTTTATCCTTGAGCTTGATTAGCTCGGTAACTAAATTTTTTACCGCATCTTCTCGCCAAGAAATATTTTGATTATTTAGCAAAAAGTTTAAGCATGAAGAACTTAAGCGTTCTTTATGGTCGAACCCTTCCGCCGCCTCAATAGGAATCGCATCTTCGATTAAACATATTGAAAACGCCATTAATCCGCTTCCTCCTTTGCTAAAACTTTTCCGAAATCCAGAGTAAGTTGCGCACCTTTCATATTAGGGAGCGCCTCACGACTATTCGTAACATCGATACTTCCCTTCATCGCATGCATATACGATCTGCAGATATACAGACCTAGTCCGCTGGGAGGCACTCGCATACTGTAGCCTGCTTGGAACATATACGGATAAATAGCCTCATGAATCCCGGGCCCGCTATCGGCAAAAACAACCGTTCGATATTGCGAATTTATCTTAATTCGTATTTTTCTGCTAGCCTTAGGTTCACCATCCAGCCAATAACAACTATTATCGAAAAGATTTGAAAAGATTTGCGCTACGACGGCATAACGTGCAAACAAAGCAATATCATTGTCGTATTCTGCCTCTACGTTGATATCCAATTTTGACAAACGATTGGCAAATACATCCATGACATATTTAACTGCCTTGCTGATTTTAAATCCCGAGGGTTTCTCATTACGCACGGCGCGCAACGGACTAAGACGTTTTAATTCCGTCTGCAGAGAAACGGCCGCATCTTTAAGATCCTGCAGCTTCATCTTATCGGCCTTACCAGTTTTTAATAAATACGATATGCCTTGATAGAAATTGGCCGTAATTTTTGTAATTTCATGCACCGATATCCCTACAGCCAATCCGAAACCGGCCTTTTCAATCAACAGCTCCTTGGATTCTTCGATCAAATCCAAGCTTTTCCGTAAATTCTTCAACGAATTTTCAAGATTAATCAGCTTTTGTTGTCTCTCGTCGATGGAGCCTAATCCTTTTAAAATATTATACGGATCGTCACCAACAGGATAAGATTTATTAATACTAGAAACTAATTCACTGCCTTGCTTTGCATATTCTTTAAGAACCTTCGGCTCTCTAACGACATCTTCCGTTAACTCTTCATACCTTTGCCTCTTGGCAATAAACGGTATCTCGACAATCGTCTTAATTATAGTTGAAACAAGATTCTTGAGATCCCCGTAGGATTGATTTTTTATCAACCCCTGCCTATTCGTCAGATCAACCAAATCAAGGTTATTAATTTGATCTATCTCCACGTTACCGAGCATATTGTAATACGACACCTTTTGACCCCTTTTAATATGCCGGGTGCTTAATCCCAGCCAATCGGTACCAGTGCCCCATTGAGCCGGGAAGACATTGATGCCGTCCCTAAAAATAGACACCCCTCCGTGAATATCTAAATATTGGCTGAGATTATCTACCTCTTGCTCCTCAACCCAGGGCGAACTCCGATACCAAATATCGATATGCAGATAAAATTGGCCGCAAACGGGTTTTCGGTAAACCTCACCGCCAGTCGGCAACCAATATTCCTTATCACTCTGCCGCAAATCAATATTCTTATTTTCAAGTACCTCTTCGGGTAAAGGGATACCCTTGGGAGGTTGAAACTTAAGACGATAATCCAAGATACCGGACTCATCAACTAATCCGTCGAAGACAAAAATGGGAGCTATATCGGCAAGCACGTCTTCCGTTCTAAGATCGGAGATTTGCGGACATTCTAGGCGAGCGGTAAAATCAGGCTTGCTGCTTTTAGGGTTGGGCTTCGGTGAGTTTAGTAAAAGAATGGAATCATTTAGTTCGCGTATATTCTTTTCGTTCCAATCAAAATCTTCTTTCCCCTCATAGATAATAATCTGAGTGCCTGAGTTCTTCTCACCGTAATCGCGACTCGGCGATTGGCGCCTCAGACTAATTCCTACGGAATCCAAATCCGCATACTTCAATGTTGAAGTTTCAAACTCTTGCCAATCGATACTAAAAAGATACTCGAAATCATTCTCCTTCGTCTTAGTCTTCACTAATAATTTTCTACCCAACCGATGAGTCGCGAACCGACCGACTCCTTTTTCCCCTAAAGGCAATCTATTCTTATGTTCCTTCTTTAAGGTTTCAATTAAAGCCTCATAGGCGTCGAATTTGCCGTTCTTAATCGCACGCTCTCTTTCCGCCCGCAGTTGATCTTTTATATTTGTTTTTATTGTTGAGGCCGGTCTAAACCACCCTTTCTCTATCGTTTCTTTAGACATCCCGGTTCCATCATCTTCTACAACGATAACGGGCCCGTTATACTCCGGGAATTTATACTCCTTCTCATCGATTGCGGGAAGACTGTCCACTTTCTCAATTCTTACCGAACAATAGCTGGCTTGAGCGTCGTAAGCATTCTTTATTAGTTCTAAAACCCCGACCTTCTCCGACTCAATCAGTTGTTCGCCTAAGACTTTTATGAGATGCGCATCAGCATTAAAGCTCAATAGAATACCGCCGTCTAAACATAGTTCGTCTAAAAGCTGGAAATCTATAGCTCTCACTGAATTCTGCATATTAAAACCGGGCCCGGTTTCTCGTCGGTTCCCCTTATCATCTAAAAAAGGAACCTCTATGGAAAATGGTTTATACTCAACAATCTCGGCGAAATAGTGCTCCGGCTCCTTTTTATCCTCAAAGATTTTGGATATTTTACCGTAGCCAAAATATACCCCTTCCCCTTTTTTCTTCGGTTCGTAGTAAACAAATTCAATGTTCTTTTGCGAGAGTTGCTTAATATACTTTTTGGGGAAGTGATAAAACTTGCCTATGAAATCGTTATACTGTGATTCCTCCCTATTCTGCAATATGACAAAACAGTTTCGCGTATTCATCTATTTTCTCCTTGGGATATTCTCTCCCGTATATATTCAATCCTACATTTTGGTAATCGTTTTAGAGATTTAGATAACAACATCGCTGATTATGCCCTTATCGCCAAGACTTCTTTTTTTACTACCTTATCAGCGCGTGCTTTCTGAATGTCAATTGCTCTATTCATTAGCGAACCGATGACTTTCTCGATTTCACTTTGATATTTGTTTAATAATTGGGTTACTGATTCCGAATCTACAACTTCCAGCTCAACCAAAATATGACCAATTAATACTACGAGATAATCATTTTTCGATAACTTAATGTTAATTGATTGCAATCGAAGTAATTTATTTTTAGCACGTTTAATAGCCCGGTGGAATACCGTATCTTCCAAACATACTGCTCGATGAACTTCGGATGTCTTTCTACAAACTAATATCATATCCAATTGAATTGGTTCTTTCGCTTGACTCTTTGGCATAGCAACAGACATTTCTGATTTAACCGGGTGTGCATTAATTATCGAAAAGTTAGCTTCAAATAAAGCCGAGGCAACAGCAATCCACCCTTCAGAACGCGAGTGGTGGTAGGTAAAAACTAATAGCCCTTCATCTTTCAGCACGCGGTGACATTCCCTAAATACATCTCTTAATTTTTTAGCAAAACTGCTGGGGTCAGCATCTTGCACTTCTCTTTGATGCCGTGTTGTCAATGCCCCGTTGATAAACCCTCTTGGATAAAGTGTTTGCCATGCATAGAAAAAATCTGCCAACTCTGAATAATGAACGTTATCAAAGAATGGCGGATCCGTAACCACTGCATCTACACAAACATCAGGTAAATTCGTCTTGTCGGAACTGCCGCATGAAAGATATATTTCTTTAGATTTAAGAATACTGGACATTTTCCCAGTTGCCTTAACTAAGTTAGAAAATGAATTGTTGCAGTTAAAGTCCTTCTCCCCTTTTACAGTAATCTCAAAAGGTAACTCTTTATATTCCAACAGGCGCATTAAACGAGACTTGTAAAGATTTAGAAAAGATCCTGAACTTTTACAGGTCCCCCAGACATTTGCTTCAAGTGGCGTTCTTTCCGGCTTTAAAATATGATGAGAAAACATATGACGCACAGCGCCAGTACCTTCCCCTTTATAGGAAACGAACATATTATTAAATTCCAGTAGCCCTGAAAAAATCGTCAAGAATACATCTCTAACTGACACATCGGATATCTCGGAAATTGCCTGCTGTAATAGACCAAGGGCAAGAAGTTGCCTATCATTAAAAAAATCTCTCCACGACGTATAGTTATACCTCATTGCTTGTTTAGTGTTATACCCATCGCTAAGATTTAATTCCGGCAGGCGAATAGATCCTTGCTTGACCTCCTTCTTCAACATCTCTCCACATACTTGGTATCGTTCATCATCCTCTTTAGTAGTCGGCAAATAGATTTTGCTTCCTTCTTTCGACAAAATAAGTTTTCCATATAGCCTATGCCGAGGAGGTTTCTTGCCAGCTTTTACCGCATCAATAATCTTAAATTCATGTGAACATTCAGAACAAATAATCGATCCCTTATTTACATTCCCTCGACAGGGATTAAATTGAAAAAAACACGAAGGACATTCTATATTCTCCGCTCCATTTATCGAGCTAAAAATGCCTCCGCATTTAGGACAGCAAACTTGTATTTCCGGTTTTCTGTCCGGATAGGCATTTTGAGCGATTATCCGGTCGGAAAACAAATCATTGTCAGCTTTACAGTCCGGACATGAAACCACCTTAACCCAAAAAAAATACAGTACTTCGCAATGATTGCCGCTTCGATCCTCTGATATATATAACTTCTTAATTCGCTCACCAACAGAAACAGAAAGCTGATTAAAAGCATCTTCAATCTTTCTGCGGTCTAAAGGACCTAGAGCAACGCGAACTCCTTCACAAGCAACAGGATTAATATCTCTGCCTATAGCGGCATAACCCAACTTATGCGCCTCACCGATTGTTGTGCCGCTTCCCATAAATGGATCAAAGATAACCTTATCCGTAAAATTATGATTTTTATAAAAAGATTCCTGGAGATTACTGTTACTTGGAAGTTCACAAGCAAGCAGGATACCGCGGAATATAGATCCTAGCCGCTTCGCCCACCACTTGTGGATATGATAAACAGGACGATATATTTCTTTGCGCCAGCTTTCCCGCTCAGCAATAACAGAAAGAAACTCAAAGGGAAAGATATCTTCTTCAATAAGTAATGGCTTTCTTCTCAAATCGCCCATAAATTATTCTGCCTCTTCCTCACCACCAACTTCAATATCTCGGGACACATGCATTATTACAGATTCATCGGAACTCTCAGCTAATCGCCAAGCCTGAAATTTGTGTTCTTTGCCATTATTGGGATTCGAAACAGTTTGCGGTGATATGACATTACTCTTTAAATCGAATGTGTATCCTATGATTAATTTATCCGTTTCTATTCTAACAAGCTCCCCCGCTAATTTAAAGTTTTTAGGCAATGAAATGCTCGCTGGTAGTATTAATGTCTGAGTATGAGCTAATCCGGTTGCTAAACCAAAGGGCGTGGGAGCAACGTACATTTTACGGTCGCGTATCATGATATCGCCATAGCTACCAAATCCCTTCACGCTTTTGTTCTTATGGATATAGGCATGATCTGCGTTAAGAAAATCACCGTGACAAATAACAAGATCTAGAACAGGGTAAGTATTCCCATCCGGCTCTGCAGGGTAACGGCCAAATATATAATAAATAGACCGTCCATTATGAAAGCCCGTAGGAACCTGACTATTGCAGTCATAATTAACCTCACGACCGGGATAAGCCAAGCCTTTTACTTCGTAACCATCGGTGACACTGACAATACGAAAATCGGGATAACTATTCCGTCCGCCTATTTCATAATTATATTTACTTTCATCTAGCCTTGTCCGTACCCAATTCTGAAAATGAAATTCTTTATCCTGCTTGCTTTCACGTCGGATTAATTTGTTATCACGAATGGCATCGGCGCATTTCTGAAAAACGGTTAAAATAGTTGAGTTGTCTTTTGGTGTCATTTATCCCTCTCTTATCGCTTTGACTTATTTTTACGCCATTCCTTCATATCTTTCTCTATAAGCTCACGAATGATTGAAATAATCGATGCGCTCTTATTTTGTTTTTGAAGCTCAAGAGCCTTCTCTTTCAAAAAGAAATACTGTTCTTCGCTGACCTCAATTGTGGTTTTTTTCATATTGATTTTGCCTCTGGGTTGATTTAGAGAATTATTCTCTATTATTGCTATATCTATTTACTTATAGTAATATAGCACAAATACGAGGGATTGAAAATAAAAAACCTTCGCCAGCCATATTTGACCAGCGAAGGTTTTACTTATTTTAACGTCCGGGTTTCCCCCTTCAAACGCGGGACTTTTCAACCTGTCTTATATCATTTATTAACACCAAAGTATATGAAATTTATCGACCGCCTTTGGCGAGTAATACAAGATATATTCCGATAAGTAAACCGGAAATCGAAACTACAGTTATCATAAGTGCTTTTACGCTTATATATATTCCGCGTTTACCGGGTTCCTTAAACTCTATAGATACTTTCATTATACATCCAGCATTATTGCTGAATAGACTTTTTTCGGCTGTTTTTCGTCGACCAGATGTCGACTTCACAATGCTACATGGTATAGATACAAAAGTCAAGAATTTTAGCGACTAACCGGTAATTCTCTAACAATCTCTTGTATGCCGCTATCGGGATGCTTAAGCAGTTTTTCTCTATCATAGGCAATAAAATCAGGGTGGAGGGATATACGATACTGTTTTGATCCATTGTTCTCTATAAATTTCTGGCCGTCTTTATCCAATAAGCATCCCTGCAGAGCCATTCTGAGATTACTGTAAATCTGAAATTTCTCCACATCCGCAATTATGCTGTCCGAGCCTAGGCTATGCCTATTAACCCACCCCTGTTTCTCCTTTTTCAATTCCAGCACAAGGCGCAGAAACAGCTTAAATACCGAGTCGCCAAGTTTTATTTTATGGTCATTCACCTCAATTTCATTACTTCGTTTCATTGGAATGGTACCGAGTATATGAATCTTATCATAACATTTATATTCAAAATCCCTATAATCCTTATTCTGCTTATCTGTCAGCTCTCTGATAACAAGGTCCATGCCTATATCCGGTTTCAGCATCCCGGAAATAATCTCCCCGAGCAACTTACAAATTTGAGTATCAAATGTTTTACGGTAAAGGCCGTCTTGTTTCAGGTGCTTTTTTAGAACGCCTACTTCATCGCTTGATACCGGCGTAAAAACAACGAGAATACTGTTGTCCTTGTAAATATATTTTAACGTGGATAACTTTAGAAGTCTCCCATCTCCGATATTAAGAACAAAAACCAGCCCCGCCCTTTTGCCGCTGTTAGTCTTATTCGCTATATAAAAATATCCCTTCTTCATCTTCTGCTCTTATTACAGCGGGTTTATTTGGATTCTTCCATCCCGGGAGGTCTCTTCCTCCATGGATATCCTTCTGAAGCCTCCTTAAACCCAAGATCAAAAAGCTCCCGCATCTCAACAGGATCAAAAAGCTCTTTTGCTTTTGACACATGCGTTGCAGGAATATAGGCAAGATTAAAATCTCCCTTTCCATATTTAGTGAAAACGTACAGCTGGTAAAGATCGCCTATGCCCTGGGCATTTATTATCGTGTCAACCGCGCGCTCAGCAATTGCTGAAAGCCTATCCGGAACCTCTTTATAAATAGGCTCAACATAGCCGTTTCTTATTACATAGATTGCGTATTTAATCTTAGCTGCATCAATCCCCTTTTCTTTAAGAGCCTTGTCAAACCCCTGTAAAACATCGTGCAGAAAAAATACCTGCCTAGTTATGCCGCCGTCAACATGCATTTCGTCGTACGTCTTATCATTAGCTTCTACATTTAAATATACCGGCGGGAAAGCGATCGGGATAGATGCTGATGCCAATATGACCTTTCGAAATAGCTTCAAGGCTTTGTCATCTCCTATAGACGCGATTTTTCCCATATCCCAGATAACCAGACGCTGCGCATCTAAATTAGTAGTTCCGATGTAAAGCCTGCTCCCTTTGGCATACTCAGCGGCTATTTGCTTCATCAATTCTGCGTCAAAGTACTTCTCAACCAAGCGCTGAAGCGGGCGGGAATTTGCAAAGGAGTTGATAAATGGAATCCGTATTCGCACAATATCTCTCGTAGAATATTTTGTATAAAACTCCTTCAGCTTATAATCATATTTGCTTCCTAGGAAGGCGATCGTCGCAATAATAGCTCCCGTGCTTATCCCAGTTACTACTTTAAAAACCGGGCGTGTTCCTGATTCACTCCAACCACTCAATAAACCGGCTCCGTACGCGCCTTCAGCAGCCCCTCCTGAGATAGCAAGCATATAGAAAGTCTGCTTGCTATTGAAATCAAAGAAAGAGCCTTCTCCTTTTTCCTCTTGTTCCAGCAACTTGACAAAATCCCTCTTAAAAGAATCACTCGGGCTGCCGCTGAACGCCCTGATATCCTGCATGCCGAAAACCCGCGCGCTACTTAATAAATCCGGCGGGATTGCATGCCGTACACTTGCGCAGCCGGAGATAATAAAAATACAAAGAAAAAGCCAGCAAAAACGTTTCGACATTATTTTATGGATTAAAATGGAAGTCTTTTCTACCGACAACTATTAAAGTTGAAGCAACGACTTCAAGATCATATAGTAAACCGCTATTTTGCTTAATATCCTGCAGGGCTTCATCCATGGTTAATGCCAGTCTATACACCTGTGGAGAAACCATCGTCTCAATCACATCGGCAACGGTGATTATTCTAGTAACAGGATTTATATCCTTAGCATGTAGACCAAGCGGGTATCCTGACCCGTTTAGCCTCTCGTGATGTTGAAGCGCAACCTCCGCAGCTATAGATTCGGGTTTTATATCTTTCAAGAGCTGATAACCCAACTCCGGATGCTTCCTCATTATCGTAAGTTCATTACCATCAAGAGCGCCGCTCTTGTTAAGAATTTCTTCCGGTATTTTGATCTTTCCAATATCATGGACAATTGCTGCAAAATGGATGTGCTTAATATCTATTTCGGAATAGCTCATTTCTTGAGCAATAGCGCACGCAAACCGGGCGACCCTTCTGCCGTGAGTATAAACCGCTTCGTTCTCGCTCAACATCTTTACGATTGAAAACAACGAATCAAAGTTTTTCATGCCCCTAATGTTTCATATACTTTCTTTCAAAACGCTCTAGATACCAGAAAACTACCGGCACCAGAACGAACGTAAATATGATCGAAGCAAGCATGCCCCCGATCATCACTGCGCCCATGGACTGTTTGATCTTGCTCAAACTCCATAATTGCGGCAGGACACCTAAAATGATGGCAAGCGAAGTCATAATAATCGCCCGGAATTTATCCGAAGCGCCATGCCAAAGCGCATCCTTAACCGCCAAACCCTCTCTCATCTTCACTAGGGTCTGCTCCAAAAGCAGAATCGCGTTATTCACCACCATGCCTACCAACATGACCATACCCATCATTGAAGCCACATTCATACTCTGGTTAAAATAAAACAACCCCAAAACCATCCCGGCTACAGAGGTCAATACCGTAGTCATAACCGCCAAAGGATAAGCAATCAGTGAGTTCATGAGCGCGCACAATAACATAAATGTCAGGATGATCGCCAAAATAAACGCCCTGCCCAATTCAACATTCGTCTCTTCCATATACTCCGAATAACCCGAGTATTTATAGCTATAGCCAGCGGGAAACTTAAGCGCCTTGAACTGTTTATCCAGCTTCTTGCTGACGATGCCCATGGAGCTCTTGCCTAGATAACCGTCAATACGGATAATCCTGTTGCGGTCACGACGCCAGATGGTCGGAACGGCCTTATCGGTTTTCAATTCTCCCAATTCGTTGATAGGGATGAGTCCTTTGCGCGAAAGAGTGGATATTTCCTTGATATCATCGAAATTTCGGGCGTAGACATCATCCATTTCCACGTTGACCTTATATTCCTCGCCTTTCTCTTTGTAAATATTGGAATCTTCACCATAAATGGAGTACCGCATCACTGCGCCTACACCAGCCGCGTTAAGCCCGAACTCATTAAGCTTTTCCTCATTAGGAATCAAACTCATCTGCTTCTTGGGGCTTTTATACGAAAGGACTACGCTCTGAAAATCGCCACTTTTATACATTACCTCTTTCATCTGCCGGGCCAGATCCACCATAACCGTGTGATCCGTGCCGTAAAGATCTATGGCTACATCGCCTTCAGACATCGAGCCCATACCTTGCCGTACGCAATAGGCTTCTACATCCGGCATCTTGGAGATAAAAACGATTAGGTCATCAATAATCTGCATATCACTGCGTTTGCGCTCGCTTGAAGGAACAAGGTCCAGAGTAATCTTGGAATTCTCCACTCCGTTATTCCCAATATTGGACAAGTAAACGCGTTTCTCTGGTATCGTCTCCAGGTAAGCTTCAATATGCTTGACTACCTCCTCGGTGCGTTCGATGGTCGAGCCTTGAGGCAGGGAAAGATTGATGATAACCTTATCCTCGTCAGACTTGGGATGAAAATCATTTTCTACATAAGGGAAAAGCAAGAATGAACCGATCAGCGCCAAACAGCAAAAAGCAATGGTCGAGCGCGGGAAGCGGAACATAAGTTCAAATATATGCTTATACTGCTTTTTAAGAAATTCCATGGACTTATCCATAGAAGCCGGAATCATTCTTATTCTGGAAACGATCGTCTGCATCGGGCCGGACCGAGAAGGTTTCTTATCTTTCTGGGACTGAAGCATTGCCGCACACAACATTGGAGTCAACGAGAACGAAGCCAGTAACGAAAAACAGGTAGCATAGACCACTGTCAGGCCGAATGCTCTCATCATCAGCCCAACCATTCCGCCCATCATTGCGATTGGCATAAATACAACCAGATTGGTGCCAGTGGAGGCGATGACCGGAATAATAACTTCCTTAGTCCCGTCTATCGCCGCCTTTTCCGGATTATCGTGGCGGCTCAAATGCACCGTCACATTCTCCAGGATCACCAAAGCGTTGGAAATAAGCGTCCCGATTACCGTAGCAATGGCAAGGAGGGTCATCATGTTAATGGAGAAACCAGACATCCACATGGGAAATAGCGTAGAGATAATCGAGGTAGGGATAATGATTGCGGAAATAAAAGACATATCCCAACGACCCAAAAACAACAGCAACAGAATTATAGTCAAAACGATGCCTATAAATATGTTTCGCCAGGTATCCAGTGTTTCATTCGCGATAAAAGTCGTGGTGTCGGTGGCGATTTCCAGATGCATTCCCTGAGGCAGGCCTTTCTGGAACTCCACCAGCCTCTTGCGCATCTGCTGAGAGATGAACACCGCGTTACCGTCAGAAGCCTTATTGACGGAAAGACCAACCACAGGTTTGCCCTTATAGCGAGCGATTGTAGATATCTTCTTATAGCTGTCTTCTACTGCCGCAATATCCTTCAAATGAAATTCCCCGCCGCCGGATGAAACTAAAAGAGTATCGGCAATCTCTTCTACGCTTGTGAATTCTCCGGTAAAACGTACGTTAAGAGCATCATATCCTTTTTCTATATCCCCCGCAGGCACATTCTTATTGCGGGCCATAAGAGCCGCGATTACTTCGTTGATACTAATATAATGCTGCTTCATAAGCATGGGATCCAAACGGACATTGATCTGACGCTTTTTACCTCCGTATACGTCGACCTTGGCCACGCCGCGGATAGATGAAAATTTGGTTTTTAAGATCTTATCTGCGTATTCGTATACTTCGCGCAGATCACCGGAGTCGCTGCTCAAAACCATGTCCAGCACCGGCTCAATTAAAGGATCGTATTTCTCGATTACCGGTTTTTCTATCGTGTCCGGCAGGTCATTAAGGATGGCCTCAACCTTATCCTTAACTTCTATAGACTTGACGTTGACATCGGCGGAAAGAAGGAATTCTACGAAGATGTATCCGAAGCTGTCATAGGACTGACTTTTGATTTTCTTGATCTCGGAAATCTCGGAAATAGCGTCTTCAATCTTTTTGACTACTAGCGTCTCCACTTCAAGGGGGGTCGCCCCCGGATAGGTCACGGAAACCGTAACGATCGGAAAATCGACCTTCGGAGTCTTCTCAATCATCAGATTGGAATAACTGAACAGTCCCAAGACCACAAATACCAACACGAACATGACCGTCGTGACTTTATGTTTAACAAAATACTCTATCATTGAGCCTATTCCTTCTTATCTGTTTTTCCGGCGTTTACCACCAGCAGCCGGTCATTATCCTCAAGCATACTCTGTCCGCTGAAGATTACCTTATCCCCGGATTGCAGCCCTTCGGAGATTATCGCGCCGTAGCCGTTGCGCAACCGGATAACCACTTTGCCTTTCTTGGCGAAACCATTTTCATTCTTCCAAATGAAATATTCGTCTCCAGAAATATCCAGTACTTCGTTGGGAACGGCTAATACGTTATGCAACGTCGCGGTATGAGCAGAAACCACAAACGCAGCTCCCGGATCCCGAGGCTTATCAAACTCTACCTCTACCGGGAACATCCCGGCGTCCACATTCAATTCCGCGCCTACGCTTTTTAATTGACCGCAAACAACAGATCTATCAGCCGGATCGTATATTTCTTGCCCTTCCCGAAGCGCATTCTTTACTTCGCCAGTGACAAAACCGCGGGCAAGGCGCCTGTCAACAATCCTGACCGTAAACTGGGCGTACACGGGGATATCCTCAGCCTCTATCGCCCGAACCTCAACCGGCTTGCCGGCCTTCTTCCACTCCTCATAGAAACTAACGATTGTCTTTTCGCGAGCCGCCTTGACTGCCTGGATACGTATTGCTACGGAAGTTAAACTAACGACAATAATTATTAAGTATACCGTCTCTCGCTTAAGGTTTTTCATGTTCGTATTTTTCGGTTACTAATTTCTCGATTTTTGCCAGCGTTATATTTATATTATAAAGCGTAGCTTCCTTATTGAGCCTTTGGTTAGTCAAAGAAAGTTCCGCAATGTTGAGATCGGTGATGCTGACCTGGCCGGAAGAAAACATCTCCTGCGTCTGCTTAAAGGCCTCTTCGGCAAGGCTCACTGCCTCGATGTTTGCTTTAAGATTATCCTTATACTGTGCATATTCTAAATAAGCTTTCTTAAGCTCCAACAATAAATCTTTTCCTGCCTGTTCTTTCCTGAGAACAGCAATTTCTTTAACCGCTTTGGCTTGATTCAGCTGGGCTTCCTTCATTCCCCCCTCCCAAATCGGAACGCTCACCTTAAGGCCGGCGGCAGAGTAATTATCGAGTTCGTCCCAAACGCTAGATTTATTGGAATCGCCTTTATAATTCATAGAGGCAAACGCAGAAATCGTAGGCAAAAAGTTTGCATACTTGCTTTTTACGTTTGCCTCGGTAGAATCGATTGTTTTACCAAGTTCCTGCAAATAAGGCTCATATGCATACATGGCATTCACCAGAGTTTCATAATCAAAATCTGCATATTGTTCTTGAAAATCTCCCTCAAGCTCAATCTTCTGGTCAAGATTAGCATCAATAATCCTTCTTAAGGTTTCGGTGGCGGCATCAAATTGGGTGCGGGATTCATTAACTGCCGGAACCCTGGCCGCCACATCGGCATTCATTTTAACGATCTCATATTTCGGACTACGGCCTCCGTAAGAACGTTGGCCAAGCAATTTTTTATTCTCAATGACATCTGCATATGATTTCTCGGCTATAGATAAGGTATTTTTAGCAAGCAGGCAGCTATAATAGCTTAATTTTGCTGCAAAAATAACATCCTGCCTAGTCGTTTCTCTGTTCAAACGAGTCGCTTCGACCGCATTCTTGGCCGAATCTATTGCGTACATCACTTTGCCAAATGACCAAACAAGCTGCGAAGCACTTAAGCCGTTATCTAATGAATGGTCGTAATACTTACCGGCAGCTTTAGCCGGGTAATCCATATTATTAGTCCAGGTTGATTGGCCGCTAATATGCGGCAATGCCTCGGAGCGGACTTCCCCGTAAACCCCTTTGCTTTTCTTAATCTCGCTATCCTTTATTTTTAATTCCTCGCTGGTTTTCAATGCCCGTTTGATAGTTTCATCAAGGCTAATTTGCAAAGTAGGGCCTATCTGAGAATCATCTGCCAGGACGATATTAAAAGTAAACGCTGCGATAGCGCATAAACTTACAATAAATAACATTGGGCTTTTCATTGTCGTATTATCACCTCTAATTCTCTTCAGAGGAGCCATAATTTATGTCCCTCTTATGAACTATGTGTCATTCTGTGAACAACTGTTCACAATTAGAATATAACATTCACAATAGCTCTTGTCAAGCTGATTTTATAAATATTTTAGTAAACTAGCCGGAATTGGTATTATGGTGGGAACTATTTATTTGCAGTACCGTTTAGGAATAATCTAAGAATTACACCAGACAAATCAATTAAATTATCGTTCTTCTCTTTCTTCTCTTCCAGCCATCTTTGAATAATCGTTTTTATAATAGAAGTAAACACCTCTGCGATCTGTCCAGCATCAAAATCTCTACTGACTACCCCCTGCGCTTGCGCTTCTTTCAGTAGGATTGTTGTATATTCTTGCATTTGTAGCCCAGTGGGAGATTTTAATATTCTTCTTTCCGACAATAATTCGTTTCCCTCAGAAATAAATATGCGAAAGAAATCCTGGTTCTTTTCAAAAAAAACTAAACCTTCTTGCACAAAAATCTCCAGCTTCTTTCTAGCATCTTTCACCTGCCCTATCTTTTCTTTAAGCGTAAATTGCAAACTTTTCATTTTCTCTTCAAGCAAGGCAAAATAAAGGGCATCTTTATCTTTAAAATGCAAGTAAACTGTTCCGGTGGCATATTGGGCTTCTTTTGCGATATCTCGTATTGTCGCCTCATGGTATCCTTTTAAAGCAAATAAATGCTCGGCCGCTTTCAGGATATCGGACCTGCGTAATTGCCTATCTCTTTCTTTTCTGCTTGATACGATCATTTACTCTCCTTATGAATACTGTCTAATTGGTGAACAACTGTTCACAAATAGAATATAACATTCAAATCTGCTTCTGTCAAGGCGATTTCTCCAATTCGATAGGCGACTCCCATATGTTTCGCGAATTCTCCTAGGGTTATTAGAAATCTACCCTTATTCCTGCTTTGCCACCAACTCCTTTCCTGTCATCCGA
>AMWB02165072.1_pt1 | contig 18296 bp, 8 predicted proteins | sample 200311 | NCBI WGS metagenome assembly AMWB02 (sample SAMN02737377, study PRJNA173069) | bioreactor metagenome | biome: anode biofilm in microbial fuel cells | place: USA: California | collected 2010-12-16 | reverse complement strand
TAAAAACCGCCAGCCGTGGCGACACACCAAGGTGAATTGCATTCTTTTTGCTGGTTTTCAGGTAACCGGCCAGTGTGTCATTTTTTACCCTGCCGATGAACTTTGCTTTGATCTTCTTGCCATGAAATCTGAAGGAAGCTGAGCAAGGGTCACCGGTTTTCCATTTCACTATAACCGGGATGATCTCAGGAATCGCATTATCGGCTACAAAAAAATAATTTTCCTCCACTGAATTCTCTTTCAGGTAAACAAACGCCGGTTTGCCATCTATCGATCCATAAAACCAGGGCTCTGTGATTATTTCGTCCCAGTAATCGGGCTTAACAGTCTGAGCGCTTGTACTAAACGTTAGTAAAATCAGGAAGTAAATAATTAAATATCTGGACTTCATCTTATTAAAAGAGTTATTTCACTGCATTTTCCAGCATAACTTCAACGGCTTCGTAGCCCAGGGCAGAGAAAATGACTTCGATCTGGTCGGTATAATCTTTGTCATGGCTCATAATCGCATCCTTCAGCAGAAATGCTTTGAAATCATGATTATGGGCACCGATGTAGGTAGCCAGGACACATCCCACCGAACTGAGCCCGCACAGGAACAGCGTGTTAACTCCTTTATCCTGGAGCAATTTTGCCAGATCGGTCTTGTTAAAAGCATCCCCGTACGTTTTGATGATTTGGGGATCTTCGGGGAGCACTTTGATGTCTGCGGGAAAATCGAATTCCACCGTACCGGGGAACGGGCCCTGTTGCGGATCAGAATGGTGAATCCGGATGATAGGAAATCCTCCTTGGCGGAAACCCTCAATGTATGCATTGATCGCATAAAGCGCGAAGTCTTTTTCACGCTGATCCATCAGGGGTAGGTACTGGTTCTGAATGTCGATGACCAGCAGGGCAGGCTTAATGCCTTCGGTTTTTTTTTCCTGGGCTGACAGGCTTATGCCGGATGCCAGGAGAATGGTTAATAAAAGGACTTTCATTTTCATAATATTGATTTTACCGATAAATTTAGCACAATAATTTATTGGCCATCAAATGTAACCTTTACAATTTTTTTCTGTCCTTTGTGGATATGAAATCAGTAGCAATTATCGGTGCGGGTGCTGCAGGTCTTGCAGCGGCAAACTACCTTTCCCGCAGCGGATTCCATGTGACAATCTTTGAGAAGAATGCATTTCCCGGGGGAAGATGTGCCAGTTTTACTAAAGACGGCCACCGGTTCGATATCGGGGCTACCCTGCTGATGATGCCCCAGGTGTATGAACGGATGTATGCAGATTTTGGACGGGACATGTACCAGGAACTCGACCTGGTCCGTATGGATCCGGTTTATCGGTTGAAATACCCGGACACCTCCGAATTGCTCTTTTCTTCCGATCTGATGAAAATGCAGCAGCAGCTTGAAGCCATAGAGCCGGGGAGCTATGCAGCATTTCTCGAATACATGGATGTGAGCTTCAAAGCGTACAAGGTTTCGATGAAGCATATCATCGACCGGAACTATTCCAATATCTTTCAATTTATCAATCCTGTAAGTCTTTTCAGGCTGTTCAGGTTGAATGCATTCGGGAATCATTACCAGACTTCGGCTGGGTATTTTAAAAACGAGAACCTGCGCACGGCTTTTACATTCCAGAACATCTATGTTGGCCAGAACCCATTCAAGGCGATGGCCATTTTCAGTATGCTGCCCTTTATGGAGCTGACCGATGGGGTATATTTCCCGAAAGGCGGAATGAACCGTATTTCGGAAAGCCTCGAGAATTTGGCAAAGGAAAGCGGTGTTGTGATCAATTACCGGATGCCGGTCGCGGGGATACGAGTTTCGGGAAAGCAGGTCACAGGTGTTGAGATGGCCGACGGGACATTTTTCCCATCCGATATTGTCCTTGCTAATGCTGATCTTCCTTATGTTTACCAGGAATTGCTACCGCATGGCAACGAGGTGAGAAGGATCAATAAGCTCGGATATACCTGTTCCGCCCTGGTCTTTCACTGGGGTATGGATACGGTAATGCCGGGACTTGAACAGCATAATGTCTATGTTTCGGATAATTACCGTGAAAATATCGAAGAAGTGTTTGGTGGAAGCGGTATTGCACCGGAACCCTCTTTCTATATTCATTCTCCGGCAAGGGCTGATCAGACCGTTGCACCTGAGGGGCACGACAGTATTTCAGTGATTGTGCCGGTCGGGCATTTGGGGCAGAAAGGCATGGAGACGTGGAAGCGGGGGAGCGGGGTAGAAGCAGATTATGGAAGTGTGGATTGGGAGAGGATTAAAGCCGATGCGAGGAAGTCGGTACTGGACAGGCTAGCCAAAGAGGGCATGAACAACTTCGAAAGCAATATTAAATTTGAAAAAGTGTACAATCCGGTGACCTGGCAGAACCTGTTCAATTTATCGCGCGGCGCCACCTTTGGAAGTTTAAACCATAACCTGATGCAGATGGGCTATTTCCGGCCGCATAACCAGCATGCGTACTATAAAAACCTGTACTTTGCCGGTGGAAGCACCCACCCGGGCAACGGAGTGCCACTGGCATTAATCTCGGCCAGGCTGGCTGCCCAAAAAATCATCACCCAATCCATCAAATAGTAACTAATGACCAGTGAACGGTGAACAGTGACTAATAACCAGTGACTAATGACCAATGACCAGTGACCAATACCCAACACCTATCCATGAACAACCTTGATATTATCGTAAGCGAAACATTAGACAAGATAGACTTTCACCAGATCAAGGACCACCCGAATATCCTTATCGCGGCGCGTTTCTGGGAAGATGACCGTTACTATGCCGCGAAGACCGTATACCGGTTTATGCGATATATTGATGATATGATCGATGACCGGAAGGCGCTGGATGGCATGCTCAATTGCATGGAAAAAAAGATCTATGCCGACCAGGTCAATGCATGGATTGATTGCCTGGGGTTGGATATCAGCCGCGATCCTCTTTTCGGTGAAGTGACCGATACGATCCACCGTTTCCGCATACCCCTGCATTTTTTCTACAACTTCGCCCGTTCCATGGTTTTTGATATCCACCATGATGGGTTCAGCACTTTCGATGAATTCATCGATTATGCAGAAGGCGCTTCCAATGGACCGGCATCGGTATTTGTCCATCTTTGCTGCCTGGATAAATTGCAGGGAGAATATGTGCCGGCAAACCTGGTCATTTCCGATGTCGCCCGGCCGTGTGCCATGTTCAGTTATCTCGTCCATATCATCCGCGATTTTCAGAAAGACCAGTTCAACAACCTGAATTATTTTGCCATCGATGTGCTTGAGAAGCATGGATTATCCCCTGATGATCTGAAGCAGATTGCCCGGGGCGGAGAAATTCCCGAGGGTTTCCGGGAGGTGATCAGGGAGTACAAACTGCAGGCCGGGAAATATGAAGCAGCTACCCGGAAAATGATCAGGTCGCTGGAAGGAAAGTTGGAGCCCAGGTATGAGCTGAGCCTGAAGATCATCCATCATCTTTACCTTGAAATATACAACCGCATTGATCCGGATCATGGAAAGTTCACCATAGCTGAATTGAATCCCACGCCGGAAGAAGTGAAAATAAGTGTCGAAGAATGCATTCGTCTTTATTTCTCGCAACGTTATGATAAAGTATTTACTGAAAAACACTCTGGATAGGTTGATATTTTCTAAGAAATCAAGTCATTGATATTTTGTTTAGTTATAACATTTTTACTGGAAATCTGATAGATTTCTTCAAAAGACTTTGGAAAACCTGCTCTGGTTTTATTTGACCATTTAAATTCAAAAAGATTCAGGTTACCATTGATTTCCTCGACAAGGTCAATTTCAGCTCCATCATATGTTCTCCAGAAATAGAGATTGGCAAATGGTTGATGAACGAGATTGTATTTTAATCGTTCCACGACACAAAAATTTTCCCACATTGCACCGATATCCGTTCTGGATCCTATATCGGTGAAATTGGCAATAACGGCATTTCTAATACCCAGGTCGTAAAAATAGTATTTTCTGCTTTTTTTAATTTCTGTCCGGTGGTTTCTGCTGAAAGAGGGAAGTGAGAAAACGATGAAGCTTTTTTCAAGGAGATCAAGATATTTTGCAATGGTTTTTGAAGATACGCCAAGTAGTTTGGATAGTTCATTAAATGACACCTGTGAGCCGACCTGAAGAGCTAAAGCTTTGAGTAATTTTCTTAATAGCGAAGAGTTTTTAAGGTTTTCGTAAGCCAGTATATCCTGAAAAAGATAATCTGACGTTAGTTCATACAGTTTTTTCAGCTTCATTTCACCTGTTTCATCAATAAGCCCGGGATAATTACCATAAATCAACAGGGAGGAAATATTTTCATATACCCACAACCAGCCTTTATCCAGTGAGAGTTCCGAACAGGAAAAAGGTAAAAGCAGGAATTTGACATTACGTCCGGTCAACGGTTCGATGATCTTATCGGCCAATGTAAAACTACTGGATCCTGTCGCTATAAGTTTATAATCTAACGTTGGATCATCATAAATAAGTTTCAGGACAGATCCGATGTTTTGTATTTTCTGAGCTTCATCAAGGACGATGATTTTTTTATTACCAAAGATTAGCTTTAAGCTTGAAAGATTTTTTGACGCCAGGATATCCGCCAAATCAGGACGTTCACAATTTAGAAGTAAAGCTCCCGGATTGTCGTTCAGTATCATCTGAATCAATGTTGTTTTACCACTCTGCCTGGGTCCGTATAAAATAATGACTTCCTTCCTGTTAAGCCATTTCAAAATCGATTCTTGAATTTCTCTTTTAATCATGAGTATAAAATATAGGCCTAAAATTACTACATTATATTAAAATATAGGCCTAAAATTTATTTTTCAAAGATTTTTTACTGAATATCTCAAAAGTCCAGGCTAATTACAAAAATGGAACCGACGGCTTTAGTCGTCGGACTGCAAATTCAACCTGTATATTCTGCCTTATGAGACAGCCTCAGCAAAAACCAACAATAGGCAGCGATGCATTTAAAATGATTTTTGAGCCACCCTCTTCCATATTTCTGAACTCACTCTGTTCACGGGGAATTCATCAAGGTTAAAACACTTCCGGATTTCAGGGCGAATGAGGCTCCGGGGGAGATTGTGATCTTATAACACATTGCTGAGATGCCATCTCCGACCTCAGGAAACCGGCCTCCCGATGGGGCTGAGGGGATGATGACGATATCGTCCTGGCCCGGGATATCCGACTGGCTCCAGTTGCCGGGATCATTCCATGCTGAAGTCAGATTGCCGGTCCACTGAAATCCTCTCTTCAGTGAAACATCATCGAGGCAGATGCCTGCATCGGTGCCTCCGCTACCTGAGCCTGAGGTAAAAGATACCGAAATGGATTGCCCGATGTATGGCGCCAGGGAAACAGCCGCTTCCATGTATTCTTCGTTCGTGATCCCATTTAACTGGTAAATGATATCATTGCCAATTTTAACCGTGAGGTCCTGTGGAGCAGATGCCATCTCAGCTTTATAAAAAAAGACCAGCCATGCATCGGAAGGGAGAAGGAATAATGGAGATGTAAGCACCACGCCGGCTTTGTTGCAGTACGCCCATTCAGCACCGCTATGTTCAAAGCCATAGATGCTCTTTGCCCAGCCGAAATCCGAAGCATCACTGTCGGTCCAGCAGGCCGGCGGCCATGTGGATTCGAAGCCCTCTGCCCATGGGAAAATGGCAGTTCCGTCGCAGGCCGTCGTGAAGCTGAACGGACCAGTCCACGTGCTGAAATCGCTTTCACCACAAACCGCCCTCACGTAAAAATCATAATCTGTTTCCGGAGCCAGTCCTGTAATGGTTACAGGGTTGGTACCAGTCACAACACCTGTTTCGGAAGGGGTAAAATATGCCGGTCCGTATTCAATTTCCCATGATGAAGCAGAACCTGTTTCTATCCAGCCCAGGTCGGCTGTCGCGGTTGTGATGCCGCTGACCGTAAGGGCTTCCGGGGCAGGGCATGACAACGGATTGACCGCAAATTCGATCAGGTAGTGCTGCGAACAGGGAAAACCGTCGTCGGCCGTCAGCGCCACCCTGAACCAGTAAGTCCCGGGAGCAAGCGTTCCCAGGTCGAGGAAAGTTTCGTTGCAAGGGCCGGCCGTGTTACCCGGGTTGATAAATCCGGTAATATCGGAACAAGCCGGTGCACCCGGAACCGCCGTCTCCACAAGCCCGTATATGATCTCCGCTTCCGCGTTGGCTGTAAGGCTTACCGTGGAGGTTTCCGCAAGGACCAGTTCAAACCAGTCGGTATCCCGCTGACCGCCATCGGCCCAGGTAGTTCCGCAAATTGTAGCACCTGTGGCCGGTAAGCTTTGCCAGCTTTCAGTACCGGGCGCCATATCACAGCCACCATTGGCATCCTGTCCGCAGGTTTCATTCTCAGGGATAGCCCAGGGCGGGCAAATGATATCCACTCCCCACAAACATCCGGCCTGATCCGGCTCACTGATCATCAGGTCATAATTTCCCGAATCACCATTGTAACCATCTATGACGATAAAATATGTGTTTCCGCCGGTCAGTACCAATGATTCAATTTTTGAAACATACAAACCGCAGCCCGGATCTTCATAAAAATCATCATTACATGCTACAGCAAATCCAGGATTGACTGTATTTTCATAAACATAAAGTTTAGTATCATAACCAGAGCCGCACAGATCGATATTCACGGTTACCGTTACGGGTGGAGTATAGGAATACACCACGTCCGGGGAGCCATCTCCCGGATATGGGCATGCCTCGTCATAATCATCCAGGAAACCTGCCGTTGTTCCGGAAGATAGCAAAGGAAGGGGGCCTGACAGTACAAATGCCATCGCCGCATTCTCACCGCCCTGCAACGGATCCAGCATTCCGGGGCCCTGCCCCTGTGAATTGGATATTCGCAGGAGCAGGATCATCATCAGGAGGACCAATGTTCTCAATTTTCTCATAGTCTTCTTATTCCTGAAAATGAATTACTGCCTGTGATGCTTTATTTTGACCAGTTTCCCGGTCCGGGCAATTCCAGTACCGGTTTCAGTCATAGATATAAAATAGAATCCTTCTTTCAGGCCGCTGATGTCAATTTCTACCACACCGGCCGATGAATTCACCTGGTAATTGGTCACCAGTTTTCCGCTCACATCATAGATCTGGATTTTATTTTCCGACATCGTGAAGTCGATAAAATCGATATAAACTTTATCAGCCGCGGGATTTGGACGAATCTTCAGGATATTTCCATCGTCTTCCACATGCTTGATATCCGATCCAGCCACAACATCCGGCAGGATCACGGTGTCAAAGAGGTGATCCTTGTAAACCGGCGAGTTGTTCAGAAGGGAGATGGCAAAATTGGAATTATCCGAGCCCTTTGCGCTGATCTGTTCCAGGACACTGAAATCATCCTGAGACAATGCATCCCATCCGTGTTCGATGATGTCGAGATCAATGTTCCTGAGGACTTTGAAATCATTTTCTTCATCAGTAGCCGGAACAAACCGGTTGATATGGACACGTGCATTCACGAAGTCAGCATTTCTGTAGTAATAATTATAGTTCAGAAGGGCGCTTTCGTTAGCCGTCAGGTTCACCGTGTTTTCCACTTCAGCCAGGAATTCAGGTGTTGCCGGCTCAATGGAGGCCAGGATCAGATCAGCCGCACTGAAAGGATCGGACGATGATTTGAGGTGTTGTTTGTAATCAGCGGGCAGGCTGAACTGGCCTCCTGAGCCGGCCAGGACGGTGAATAATTTGCTGTAATTGTCGCAGACGTAATTCACATTAAGGTTCCCCTGCGAAGGCATGTTGAAAATTTGCTGAGCGCAGGAAGCCGTGGAATGGAAAGGCCTGTTACTGGTGATCTGAACCGTTGGCCAGGAAATGTTGAACATGCCGAAATTGTCGGCTACGGTGATATTGGTGTTGCTGTTGATGTCGATGGCCGGGTTGTAATTGCTCCAAAGCGTATTCAGCCCCGGATCGGGCGGGGTAAGCGTGCCGATATTTCCTGCGTACCCGACCACATTGATCCCGACAAAATTGTAATTATACAGGAAATTATTCCTGATTTTCGGCAGCGAATTATTGGTGATCGTCGTCCGGATTTCCATCGTGTTATAGCTGTCGTTAAAGCAATTACTGCTGATCTCGCTCAATGGGGTCAGATCAAGGACATAAAGGCTCCTGGTATTGTTGAACGTTCTCATCTTTACTTCATTACAGGTAATATAATTGCTGTAATTACCTTTTCCGGAGAAATAAATACCGGTGATATCGCTATCGGTGATCTTATTGCTGCTGACCTGGACATTCCTGACCGAGCTGGCATAGATCCCATACTGGAAACCATCGATCTTATTGTTCATGATGCTTACCTTCGATGAACTCTTGAGGTATATCGCTGAGAAGCAGGCAAACTGGTGCAGGTTGTCGGAGATCTCGTTATTATTGATCTCAATCACCGGGCTGTTTATTGAATTAATGTAGATGGGTGCCAGGGTGGAACTGACCGGTTCATTGACTTCAATTTCATTATTCTCGATAATGGTGGTGAATAATGAAGAATTCAGGTAAATCGAATACGACAGATCGGTAAATGTATTGTTGGAAAATACGCCTCCGCCGTTGATCTGGTATATGCCATGCGTTTTCGGCGCAGCAGTTCCCCAGGTATTGACGAATTCGTTCTGTGAAACCTGCTGGCGGAACCTCGAGGAGGTGGAATAAATCCCGTAAGTACTGGCATTATTGATAAAGGAGTACCGTGTAGCACAATCATACATCGGGAAGAATTGCTCGGTCACGAAGCGGTTTCCACTGATGGGATGGTTGAAGGTGTTATTGCTTTCCACTCTGACCCCGTAATTGCAATTGGAGAAGAGGTTGGAAGAAATGACCGCATCGGCATTTTGCTGGAAATAAAGGGCCACTTCGGCATTCTTGAAGGTACATTCGTTGACGATGTTATCGAACTCACCTTTACCGACAAACCGGAGGCCTTTCCAGGTATCATCAACGTAGCAGGGACGGTAGACCGAATTGTTCGATCTGAGCATGGCGCCATTGATGAAGACAATTCCGGCACAAACACCAAATACGCAGTCGACGTTTGTGATATCCAGGACTGCCCCGTTGGTCACGGTGACGATCACATTATCATCGATAAAGTATTTTCCATCCCAGACCACATCGGTCGTATAGGTTGTGTTGATGAGGATCTTGGTGAACAACGAATCCGATTCTGCGAAGCAGCACTCTTCCTGGACATGATCGATCACTACCGGGAAACTCTCGCTGCAGCCTTCATTCGGCCCGTTGATAATAATGGTGTAGCTGCCTGGAGGAAGATTGGAAACCGTTAGTGGGATCCCTGGAATGATGGTTGTCGGAAGTGGTGGCACCACCGGCACCGAGGTGATTGTAAACGGTCCTCCGGAAGAAGCCGGATCAAGGACGATCGTGAACCAGCCGTCGGCGGTTTCCGGGCATGTGGCAGGATGTACGGTAAGGTTTTCAGGGATGATATCGCAGCAGTTGCTTGTCAGACAGAATACGCCCGCGGTGTCGGTGCATCCGAAATGATTGGTCACGGCAACCGAGAACTGGTGGCTTTGTGAAGTATTGCCGGCCGGGAAATTCAACGTAGGGCCATTTCCGACCGGACTGCCGTTATCCAGCCAGGTGATGAGCGGATAAGCGTTGGCATAGGTATTCCATGGAGGTAAAGCATTTAATGGCAGCGGGATGTAAAGGTGCAGCGAGTCAGGATCACATAACTGGTCGCACCCGATGGGGAACAGGCTCAGATCAGGTTTCGGATGAATGCTCCCAGCATAGGCTGTGGCAGAACATCCGGTGGCTTTATCCGTAATCATCAGGCTGTAGAAACCGGGTGTTGATACGGTAATGACCGGTATAGTATCGCCATTGCTCCACAAATAATTATATAATGAAGTATTATTAAGATTTGGGATCAGCGTAACCGGTGTTCCTTCACAGATATCAAGTGCCGGGATGCTTACAATGCTCAATGCGGGGGTAGGATTGAAGATCACGCACAACGTGTCAGAATTCACGCAACCATTCGTTGTATTGGTCACATCAACGACGAACAGGTAATTGGCCGGCAATGAAAACGGTAATGTCAGTGTGACCCAGGTAGAGCTCTGGTTGTTCGGTGCAAAGTTGGCTCCGGCGGGGATGCTGCTCCAGGCATAAGTATAATTTGCATTGAAGATTGTCGACAGCGGGAACTGGATCGTACCACCGGGAATTTCGCAGAAATAAGCATCTCCGGTGATATCAGCTTTGGGACGCTGATACATGTAAATGAAGATCTTATTTGAAATATTGGGACAACCGGTGTTATCGGTTACTTCGCACCAGTACTGACCGATCTGGTTCGCATTATGGGTCATGCCTGTTGCATTAGGGATCGGGTTCCCGTTCAGGTACCATTGGTAAGAGTTCATTCCGGGGCACGCAGTCAAAGGAACAAAATCGCCCGGGCAGAATGCAGTATCCTGCGAGCTGATGGGGCAAACCGGCAATGGGTTGACCGTGACGAGTGAAGAATAATTCGCCACGCAACCGTTGGGATCACTGACGGTCAGGCTGACGGTATAGGGCGAAAGGGCCGCCGAAGCGTAAGCATGCTGGGTCACACCGGCGTAGGATGTGCTTCCGTCGCCAAAGGTCCAGAAATAACTGAGCCCGGGAAGGAGAGGGTTGGCGGTAAAGGTGGCCAATGCGTTTTCACAAACGGGGCTGGATACACTGAAGCTGGCTACAGGGACAAACACGGTAACAGTTTGTGATGCAGTATCCGAACAGCCTGATGCAACGGAGGTCACGATCAGGGTGAAGGTATACAGTCCTGAAACCGTTGCAGTAAAGGTTGGATTTTGAGCCGTATTGTTTGGCGAAAATGCTCCGGTATTCGGACTGGCGCTCCAAAGGTAGGTCAATGTTCCCGCGGGATTGATAAACGATGCGTCGGTCAGCGTTACCAAACCGCAATTGACGTTTACCATGAAGCAGGCAGTCGGGCAGCCGGGTGTCGGATTGGCTGGACATCCCGACGGACCTCCGCCTCCGCTGCAGGTCGAAATGATCACATTGATAATATTTGATGTCACGGTACAACCTCCATTGGTTACTACTACATAAAAGGGAAAGGTGCCGGGAGTATTAAATGTTGCGATGTTCAGGACCAGCTGGTTGGTCGTTTGTCCGCCTATCGCACCATTCTGGTCATACCATTGATAAGTGTAGTTACTATTGAAGAGTGTGGTTAAAGTCAGTGTGGTATTGGTACCGATGCAGAAAAGAGGAGTCTGGCTGGGTGTCACATACACAGTGGGCGGCGTGCTGATGGCCACATGGGCAGTATCCTGGCCCGAGCAGGTGGTCACCGTAAGGATCGCATTGGCAGCAGGCCCGTGCCATTTGACATTCACTGAGTTGGTGCCCTGACCCGAGATAAATGTACCCTGCTGAGAAGGACTGATCGACCACGTGAAGCCCCCGGGAGGAACAGGTCCGCTGGCGGTGTAATTCTCCGTAGCGTCAACGCAGACCGTACGATCTCCGCTGATGGTGGGCAGCGGAAAGGGATTTAGGACCAGGGTCTTGGTCAGGGATTTACAGAAATCGTTATTGCCTAGATCAATTTCCTGGAAAACATTGATGGTCCATGGGCCATTTCCTGAGAACTGAACAATGACGGAATCATTATCATCACCCATCTGCGACAAGACAACTCCGGTGCCCGGGCCTATGGACCAGGTAAAGGGGCTGCCGCTTGTATTGGATGAAATGCTGTAAGTATAATTAGTGTTGGGACAAACCATGGTGGGGCCGGAAATATTTCCGAGAATCGGTTTGGCGATGACCTGGATATTTTTAGTGGCGATCAGGTTGCAATGAAGCGGCGGTAGCAGCGATGTGGCAATGATCGTGTAATTGCCGGGGATAAGGCTTTTAACGCCGGCTGTTGTCGTACCTTGCCCCGAAGTGACGACGGGTATGGCAGGGGCGAAGGTCCAGTTGGCCGGTGGGCCACCGATCATTGAATTCGTATAGTAGTATGCAGTGTCTCCTTCACAAATCTTGTCAGGACCTACAATGTCAAATTTAGGTGTTACGCTCACCAGCACAGAATCAGCCCCGTTGCAGCCGGCCAGTGGATTGTTATATTCGCACTTCACCTGGTAAGTGCCAAACATGGTGAACGAGATGTTCACCAGGGAGACGTTCCGGTTTTGTTCGTTGAAGGTATACGATCCGCCGGTCACGGTCCATTTGTAGAAGGTCCCCGGCAGATGCGGCAAGGAGAAGGAGCCTGAAGAGCCCAGGCAAAGGTTGGAAGGCCCGGTGATCGGTAAATTTGGGTAGAGTACCGGAACCTGTATCGTGCTTGATCCGGGGCAGGAGGCTGATGGACAGCTCTGCAAGGTGACGGTGGTTGGGACTGAGTAGTTCGCATTCCATTTAACCTTGATACAATTGGTACCGGCACCTGAAATGATCGTTCCGCCAGTAACGCTCCACTGGTAATTACCACAAACCATCGGTGTACAGAATTCTGACGTGTCGCCGGGGCAAACGGTTCCGTAACAACAATCGGTCTCGATTTCCGGACCGCTACCGGGAAGAACGACAACCACCGCTGTCGCTGTATCGGTACACCCGCAGGGTACTTTTGTTTCACCGTTCGAGCCGCCGATGTACTGACCCAGGCCCATATCCTGAACGGTAAGCAATACGGTGTAAGTGCCGGGAGTGCTGTAGCTATGAGGTGGTGGTGTTGGCCCCGTGTAAGTTGAGCCGTCTCCGAAATTCCATGTAAACTGACTTCCTCCTAGAGATGTGTTGTTAAAACTGACCTGTATGCCCGTGCACACGGTGTCAGGCCCGAGATTGAACGCTGCCTGTGGCCCGTCGATCAGGCAGATCTCTTGAAAGATGGAGTCCTGGCAGTTCAGGGTTGTATTGTTGCTCGTGATCACCACTTTGATAAAGCCGGTTGCTCCATTTCCCCATAGGACATTGAGCGGGTTACCGGTGAAACTGGTTGGAGTCCCTCCTGTGACCGTCCACACGTAAGTAAATGAAGGATCATTGGGATAAACGGTATAGGTATGGTTAAGGTTTTTACAACCGGCTATTCCGCCGTGCATACCAACCGGATCGCTCGAGCAGCTACCATTTGGCGGACAGATCTGCGCAGCATCTTTTAAAACAAATTGCGGACAGCAGGTTTGGCTGACTGACAAAATCGGCTTGAATGTAAAAAGTACACCAGCCAGTAAGCTGAACAGGAGGAGATGTTTTTTCATAAAGGAGGGAGAATTAGGTTCAACCAGCAAAAGTACCACAACACCTAACCCTAATCATCACAAAATGAAAACATTAACAAAAGATTAACAAATCATTGTAAGAATTTTAACAAGGGAAAAGAGATAGGGATGCTGGGATAATATTAATTAACAAATTGAGATGGCATCTCAAATCTCTCTAAAAATTCGTTTAAAGCACAGATATACAATATGTTAAATCGAAAAAATTTCATCTTTGAGATGCCATCTCAAATTGACATGAAGAAATGATGAAAACCCAACAAAAACAATCAATTCCAACAAAATTTTCTTAGATTTGAGATGCCATCTCAAAATAATTTTACCACATCTATCCCCCATCGTTTTCGCTAACCCAATGATTAAAAAATGCAATAAAATCTGAAAGAAATTTTGCTTGACCTGGCGAATCTCATTTTCCTTCAAACAAACATCTTAAGGCTTGAATCGTTCAAAGAAAATTGTGCCTATGCTTCGGTTATTTTTATTACCAGTCTTACCACCTGTTCAATCAGCACCGGGCATACAGTATTGAATTTTTCATCCGTCGGATGCTCACCGACCAGGTTGAAGCAATTTAATTCGCCGTTGTTATGTTTCTTAAATTTACTGATAAGATAAAATACTTTGTCGTAGAGTTCTTCGCGCTGACTGGGATCATGAACCGTGGAAGAGATGACAAAAATGCCTCCCGAAACTGCGCCGCAAACGGACCGCTCTCCACCCATCCCGAATCCAAATCCGCTCATCAGGCGAAAAACCTCCTCCTCCTCCTTGCCGAGTACATCGGCAAATGCAGCGGCCACCGATTGCGCGCAATTGTAAGGACCTGAAAAGAGTTCCCGGGCTTTTTTGATTCTATTTTCCGGATTTTTTTTCATAACCTGTGGCGAAAATACATTATTTCAGCATCCTGTTCTTTCTTCAAATCAGGAAAAACTATCCGCTGACTACCTGCAACATCACTCTTAAAGGTATCGAAGCATTCGAAAAGTATGTCAACGCCCTGAAAAGCTATCTGAAACATTAACTAAAGAATTGTCAAAATGATTATTTAGCACTTCCCAATCACCAAACTCTTAACTCCCTGAATTTTTAACTTTAGCGCAAACCTCAAGACTATTCATCATGCTAAAAAAGATTTATCGCCTCGGCAAGTTTTTTCAAATCTGGCAGACTTCTTTGTTCACCTTGCCTTTTTGATATTATAATATAAATGGTCGTTATTGGACTATAAACAGGCATTCAACAGGCAAAATTCTTAACAAGATTCCAATAAATTCTATTATACAGGTGACCCAATTCATATTAATTTAGAAAGCCTCTAAATTATTTTCTAGTGGTTTTCAGGGATGTTTTTCCCCCAATCTATGCGTATTATTGGGCCATAATCAAACCAGTCTTCAAATATTAACCTTTAAACCAAACAATTATGAAACTTCTGACATCATTAATTAAAAAAGTATTCACTCGTTCCATCCCTTTGCTTGCAGCGATTCCAGGTCTGCTTCTGTGGAGTGCAAGTACTTCCTTTAGCCAAGCAACTTACGATGTAGGTAAATACCACCTGTTAGTACAAAACGGAAGCTTTTACGATGTTACAACTACGGATACGTTTAAGGTCAATACAAATCATATTTTAATCAAGCTAAAAACCAATTTAACTGAAAATGAACGACTTGATTTTGATTCAATGTATTCCATAAGTCCTAATCAAACTTCGACTTTTCAGATTACTTTATATGATATCAATCCAGAAGTCGATTTCATAGAACTAAATGAAAACTTAGCCAGCGATCCAAATGTTGAATTTTATGACATCAGTCATTTATGTCCTTTGACCGATATTCAAAGGCCAGATGACAGTTTTTCAATGATCGAAGACGAACTAATCTCGCACAATAATTTATTGTGGCCATATAAAAACACCAAATTATTTGAAGCATGGGAAATTGTTACCGGAGATTCAAACATTATAGTTGCTGACCTTGATGACGGGATTTGGACCAATCATCCGGATCTTTCAAATGATAATGATGGCTATTCAAATCTCTGGAAAAATCCAGGTGAGATTCCGGCAGATGATATAGACAATGATTATAATTCTAAAATAGATGATGTCCATGGATGGAATTTCCCTGCGAATAACAATGAGCTTTTATTGGATATCTATCCGATGGAATCGCATGGCACAAGGATGTCATCCATCATTTCCGCAAAAACAAATAATGATGAGGGGATTTGGGGAGTAGCAGGCGGTTACTCAACTGAAGGCTCAAATGTTATGATGCTTAATTGCAGATCCCTGGCTGATCCTGAATACCTGGATGACGCTTACTTTCCTTTGGCAATTGATTACGCCGTCACAATGGGAGCGAGAATAATAAATATGCCCATTGAAGCTCCTTATAATCAAAGCTTAGAAAGTACAATTCATGATTACTATCAATTGAATGATATTATTTTTCTCGGAAGTTCCGGTAATAACAACGTTGGAGTAAATTACCCTGCAAAATATGATGGGGTGATGGCCATTGGCGCTTCTCAAAGCAATGCTGATATTTTAAATTCTCCGGAATATAAATGGTATTCAAGTCCCGATGATGGCTCGAATTATGGAATGGGGCTTGATTTTGTTGCTCCTGGCGGATTATTTGTTGCGGATGTGACAGGTAGTTCAGGAAATTATTATGCCGATTATACTTTTAAGACATACTGGGATTTTGAGCAAAGTGTTTCAACTTCAAGAGCGGTTTCTTTTGCATCAGGCGTAGTGGCATTAGTTCTTTCTTTATACCCTTGTTTGCATAATGATGAAGTTGAAGAACTACTGGTAAGATCAGCGGATAAGATAGGTAATTACACTTATGATGGCGCTGGATGGTGCGAAGAGGCAGGGTATGGACGAATTAACGCATTTAATGTATTAAAACCTCCAATAGATCATATCTCAGGATCAACCACATGGGATTCTGATCGAAGAATTATCGGAGATGTGATCATTGAGAATCAGGGTGAACTCATTATCGAAAATTGTATTGTATCGTTTGGGAAGCTATCGAAAATTATTGTAAAACAAGGCGGAATTCTTAAAATACAGAATAACGCTGTTTTGACAAGCATTTGTGAGGAAATGTGGCCTGGAATCGAAGTCTGGGGAGATCGTAATGCCTCCCAATATTCGCCAGGCGCCCAGGGAAAGCTTATTATTAATGGTGGTACCATTGAAAACGCATTGCTTGCCGTTGATCTCTGGAAACCCGGAACCACCTCAATGACAGGAGGGATTATTGAAGCGCATGATGCCGTCTTTCAAAATAATACCAAATCTGTTCGGGCGATATATTATCGCAATTTCAATCCCGGGTATCCCAACCAGGAATTGGATTATTATGGTATCTTTGATGATTGTTCCTTTATTTTGGATGCAAATTATTTAGGTAAATATCTCTTTGAAAAACATGTTGATCTTGCTCAGGTCAAAGGGATTAAGTTTTATGGCTGCACTTTTTCGCTTGATCACTCTGCTGAGTTTGCTTCACATCATAGTCTTGGTATTGCTGCCTATGATGCCGGTTTTCAGGTACTTCCCTCTTGTACAACACAAGTCGCACCTTGTCCACAAATTGATAGTTGCCGGTTTAACGGTTTTGATTGTGCAATCGGTTGCTTTAATGCCTCAATGATTCATTATCCGGTACTCGTAAACGAGGCTCATTTCGATGATAATGTAACCGGTGTTTTTTTATCCGGTACTATTTTCACTGTAATACTTGAGAATTTCATTGAAGTTGGTTATGACTTCCCTTATACAGGAAATTGCGGATTTGCCAGTGGTATTGGAATCGATATTCATCACACCAACGGTTTTGTAGTTGAAAACAACAAACTTCGAAAAAATAGCCTGGCTACCAACGGAATCTATGCAGGAATAAGAGTGAAGGATTGTCCTTCCGAGCACGATATCATTTATAAAAATGAACTCGAAGGCCTGAGCTTTGGGAATTATGCAGATGGGACAAACAGACAAGATCAAAATATTTCTTATACTGGGGTAGAATATCAATGCAACAGTAATTCCCATAATGTAACGGATTTTATTGTAAACGATTTGCAAGATCCAAGAGAGGCAATGATTCGGGGTTACCATGGTAGTCGTGATACTGCATCCGGCAATGTATTTTCAAGGTATCTTCCTTCCATTATGCATTTCGAGAACTGGGGTAATCAAATTATTAATTTTTATTACTGTGACCCATGTACCGATGAAGAACCTATAAATATTTATGCAGACCCTCCTGAGTTATTTGAAAAAATAGTCAGTGATGAATATAATTGCCCTGATCATTATGGCGGTGAAGGACATATTCAGCTCACTTATGGAGAGCGGTTGGACAAAGAGGAAACCTTTGCTCAAAACTTGAACGATTATAATTCTGTAAACATTCTATATGAATCTTTGGTGGATGGAGGAGATACTGAAACGGAACTGGCCGATATTGAATCTGCCGAACCAGATGATATGTGGGAATTAAGAAGTCAGCTGCTGGGCCATTCGCCCCATCTTTCCCAGGAGGTATTGCGGGCAATGGCAGAACGCACGGATGTCTTTCCGGATGAAGTGTTGCTTGAAATCCTATCGGCCAATCCTGATGAACTGAACAGGGATACATTGATCAGTTACCTGGAACAAAAGGAAGATCCTTTGCCGGATTACATGATTGACATACTCCGGCAAGCCATCAGCGGGATAACCTATAAAACCATTCTCGAAAATGAAATGGCTCAGTATCATGCTGCAAAAACACGATCTGCCCAGGATATTATCAGAAGTATCCTGTTCGATACCATTTTCAATGCGACTGACTACCGTAACTGGCTGGATAATATGGACAATATCAGTGCGGACCGT
>AMWB02045209.1_pt1 | contig 18307 bp, 14 predicted proteins | sample 200311 | NCBI WGS metagenome assembly AMWB02 (sample SAMN02737377, study PRJNA173069) | bioreactor metagenome | biome: anode biofilm in microbial fuel cells | place: USA: California | collected 2010-12-16 | reverse complement strand
GGCGAGGATCGTATCCGCATCGGAAAGGGTCACTCCGCTGTAGCAGATGCCCTGCGGATACAACATGAGGTTCGGCCCTTTCGCGCAAAGACCCATGCACCCGGTCTGGGAGACGCGTACGCGCGATTTCCAGCCGCGCTTCTCGACCTGCTCCTTCAGGTAGTCCCTGATTTCAGGACTCATCCCGTCAGAGCAGGACGGCCGCTCGCCATGACGATCGTTGGTGCAGACAAGAATGTGGCAAACGTAAGGAGTATTCGACTCATTCATGAAGCGCTCCCTTGGCCTGGGGACAAGCCTTCCTGCCCTCTAGAAGCTGTACGAGAGCTTGCCGGACACGAGGACGTCCGCGTCCGTGTTCTTCGCGCTGCCGGCAAGAACTGTGAAGTAGACGTTCTCCGTGGCCTGCATGCCGAAGCCGCCCTGGAAGTACATCGGGATATCGTCGTTGGAATCCTTGTTGTTCGTGCCCTTGGCTTCGGCAATGAGAGAGAACTGGTCGCTGAGGTCCCAGATGAAGGCGCCGGCAATGGTGAGCACATTGAGGTCGTCGCCGCTGCCGTCATTGGCCTCGTCCTTGAAGGTGTAGCGCCCATCGATGACGTAGTGGAACATGTCCTTGACGACCGTGCCGACCGAAACGCCGGCCGACAGGAGGGACTTCCCGTTGCCCATGCCCTTGTCCTCATCGCCCGTGTCGAGGCTCAGTTCGACGTGCGGGATGATGTACGGATAGCTGAAAAGGTCCTGGAAGGCCACGAGCTCGGCGCCGAGAACGGCATCACCCAACCCCTGCTCGTCATCCCCCAGACTGGGCGAAACCTGCTTGAAGGGAACTTCGGCCTGAACGGCAAGGATATCCGTCAACCCATACCGGACATACGGGGACGCCGTGTAGTTGTCGCTGCCGTTGCCCATGGGCGCGTAATCATCCGGCACTTCCACATACTGGCCAACCACGCCAACCTCCGCCTTGTGCAAAGCGGGCATCCTGTTTTCCTTGACGAAGGATGCGCGCTGCGGTTCGGCGAAAGTCGTGCCTGCAAGGAACAGCGAGACGGCAACCAGTACGAGGCATTTCCGGATCATGTCAGACCTCCACGTCATGGGTTGATTTAAGGTTGTTACCCTGATGCGGGAAAACATTACTCACCGCGCGGCGCGAACGCTATAAAAAAATACTCCCATTTCGAACCACGACAACATAAGTTGTCACGCGATCCACGCGAACCTGGAGAATGGAATGACTTCGTTTGATTTTGCGCTGAAGACGCTGACGACGGAAAAAGGCGGGACGTTTCACTATTACAGTTTCGAGGAGCTTGAGAAGGCGGGCTTCGGGTCCCTTTCGCGTCTGCCCTACTCCGTCAAAATCCTCCTCGAATCCATCGTCCGGAACCAGGGCCATCCGGCGTTCAGAGAGGAACACGTCCGCTCGCTGGCAAAATGGTCGCCGGCGGCCGCGAAGACCGATTACCCTTTCATGCCGACGCGAATCCTGCTCCAGGATTTTACGGGCGTCCCCTGCGTCGCCGATCTGGCCGCACTCCGCAGCGCGATGGTTCGCGCGGGAAAGGATCCGGGGAAAGTTGAGCCGCAGATCCCCGTTGACCTCGTAATCGACCATTCCGTCCAGCTGGACGAAGCGGGCACGCCGAACGCGCTGGAGGCGAATCTCACCCGGGAGTTCGAGCGCAATCAGGAACGCTATACGTTCCTCCGCTGGGGACAGGGCGCGTTCAAGAAACTGCGGATCGTTCCGCCCGGTCTCGGCATTTGCCACCAGGTCAACCTGGAGCATCTTGCAAAAGGCGTGATGACGCGAAAGGATGCGGACGGAAGGACGTTCGCGTTCCCGGACACACTCGTCGGCACGGATTCGCACACGACCATGATCAACGGCCTCGGCGTTCTCGGCTGGGGCGTCGGCGGCATCGAGGCAGAGGCCGCGATGCTCGGCCAGCCGATCCCGGTCCTCACGCCCGTGGTCATCGGCGTCCGGCTGACCGGGCAGATGAAGCCGGGCGTGACGGCAACGGATCTTGCGCTGACCGTGACGCAGATGCTCCGGAAGAAAGGCGTCGTCGAACAGTTCGTGGAGTTTTTCGGGCCGGGACTGGACCACCTCACCCTCGCCGACCGCGCGACCGTCGCGAACATGGCGCCTGAGTACGGCGCGACAACGGGCCTGTTCCCGATCGACGGAGAGACCCTTCGTTACATGCGCGAGACGGGCCGGACAGAGCAGGAAGTGGAACTCGTTGAGAAGTACTGCCGCGCGCAGGGAATCTTCAGGACAAAGGAAACCGCGGAGCCGACGTACAACGAGGTGCTGTCGCTGGACCTCGCCTCTGTCGAACCCAGTGTGTCCGGGCCGAAGCGGCCGCACGACCGCATGCACGTGAAGGACCTGAAGAAGAATTTCCGGGCCTCGCTCGCCGCGCCCGTCAAGGATCGCGGCTACGGGCTCGCCGACGGCGACCTCGCAAGATCGGTTTCCGTGGCCGGCAACGGGACCTTGTCGCATGGCTCGGTCGTCATCGCGTCGATCACAAGCTGCACGAACACATCGAATCCGCACGTGCTTCTGGCGGCCGGACTGGTCGCTCAGAAAGCGGTGGCCCTGGGGTTGACCGTGGCGCGGACCGTGAAGACGAGCCTCGCTCCGGGCTCGCGCGTGGTCACGGCGTACCTCAAGCGTTCCGGGGTCCTAGAGCCGCTCTCGAAGCTCGGGTTCGGCGTTGCGGCGTACGGCTGCGCGACGTGCATCGGCAACAGCGGACCGATCGATCCCGCGGTCGAAGCCGCGATCAAGGACGGGAAACTGGTCGCCGCGGCGGTGTTGAGCGGAAACCGGAATTTCGAAGGGCGGGTTCACCCGCAGACCAAAGCCAACTTCCTCTGCTCTCCGCCGCTGGTTGTCGCGTACGCGCTGGCGGGGACGGTGGATATCGACCTGGAAAATGAGCCGCTCGGAAAGGACCGGAACGGCAAGCCCGTCTTCCTGAAAGACCTGTGGCCCTCCGAGGAGGAGATCGCGGCGCTCGCGAAAAGCGCCGCCGCGCCCGACGTTTACCGATCGCTGTACAACAACATCGCGGATTCGAATCCCGCGTGGAACGCGATTCGCGGCGGCGGCAAGCCGGTCTATGACTGGGAGGCCGGCTCCACGTACATCCGCGAACCGCCCTTCGTCGCGAGCGTCGGGACGAAGCCGGCGGCCGTCGCGGATATTTCGTCCGCGCGCATCCTCGCGGTGTTCGGCGATTTCATCACGACCGACCACATCTCGCCCGCCGGCTCGATTCCGAAGGACAGTCCCGCGGGGAAGTACCTGGTCGAACACGGCGTCCAGCCGAAGGACTTCAACTCGTACGGCGCGCGCCGCGGCAATCATGAAGTCATGATGCGCGGCACGTTCGCCAACATCCGTATCCGGAACAGGATGGTGGACAAGGAAGGCGGCTGGACCCTTCAGCTTCCGGGCGGACAGGTCACAAGCATCTACGACGCCGCGATGAACTACGCCGCGGCGAAAACGCCGCTGGTGGTCGTCGCCGGGAAGATGTACGGCGCAGGCTCATCCCGGGATTGGGCAGCCAAGGGCGCTTACCTGCTCGGGGTCAAGGCGGTCATCGCCGAGAGTTTTGAGCGCATTCATCGAAGCAATCTTGTGGAAATGGGCATCCTGCCGCTCGAGTTCACGAACGGCCAGAACGCCGAGAAGCTCGGGCTGACGGGAAGCGAGTCCATTTCCATTTCCGGCATCACAAAGCTGACGCCCGGTAAGATGCTGGAAGTGACCGCGACGGCAGCGGACGGCAAAGCCATGAAGTTCACGGTGAAGTGCCGCGTGGACTCGGCCATCGAGGTGGAGTACTTCGCGCACGGCGGAATTCTTCCATACGTGTTGCGGCAGGCCATGCACTGAATGTATGATCGCGACGAGAAGTAAGGAGACTTAAATGGGACACGCAACGACCCCCGAAGCTGAAGCCCTGCTCGACAAGGAAATCAAGGTCCTCGACCACGGGTTTGTCCGGCTGATCGATTACATGGGAAACGACAAGCGGATCGCGCAGGCAGCTCGCGTTTCCTACGGCGAGGGCACCAAGACCCTCAATGACGACACGGTCCTGATCGATTACCTGCTGCGGCACCAGCACACGTCCCCCTTTGAACATGTCGTTCTCGAACTGCACTGCAAGATGCCGATCTTCGTCGCGCGCCAGTGGATCCGGCACCGCATGGCCCGCATCAACGAGATTTCAGGCCGCTACAGCATCATGACGGACGAGTTCTACCTTCCGCCGGAGGAGGAGATCAAAGGCCAGAGCGTGGACAAGAAGCAGAGCCGGTCGCTTCACGAGCTGCCGGCCGAAGCGCGCAAGAAGGTGCTGGAATTGCTGAAACGCGACCAGGGGTCGGCGTACGCATCGTACAAGGAATTGATCGACGACGGCATCGCCCGCGAACTGGCGAGGATCAACCTGCCCCTCTCCCTGTACACGCAGTGGTACTGGCAGATGGATCTGCACAATCTCTTCCACTTCCTGGAACTCCGTATGGATTCCCACGCGCAATGGGAAATCCGGCAGTACGCCAACGCCATCGCCGTCATTGTCAAAACCCTGTGCCCCATCGCGTACAGCGCCTTTGAGCGCCATCGCCTCCACGGCAAACACTTCTCCGCCGAGGAGATCGGGGTCATCCGGGAACTGCTGGACGGAAAGTCGAATCCGCTGGAAGGTCTCAAGCGCAAGGAATTCGACGAGAAACTGTTCGGCAAGACGTTCTAGGATTCGGCGCCGGCCGCGCTCACGCGGTTCTGCACCAGCAGAAGGTTTCGCACCTGCGCTGCCGCGCCGGCCAGGTAATACTCATGCAGGGCCGTGGCGCGCTCGATGTAGCTCCGCGTAGACGCCGGTACGCGCTTCACATTGAATCCCGCTTCCATGACGCACGTCGGCCCGGCGTTGTAGCAGGCCAGCAGGAGGGATCGTTCATCCGACTTCCACTTCGACTTGTTGGTATGGAGAAAAGCCTGCAACTCCGCCAGGTAGGCCCTTCCGACGCGGCGGTTGATCGCCGGGTCGAAAGCCTGGTCGAACGGGAGCGCGCGGCCGTAAAGTTTCCGGGTCACATGCTGCCACGTCGAGCGCTTGATCTGCATCAGCCCGCGTTCGCCCGCACGCCCCACCTTGGTCGCCTTGCCGTCGGATTCGATCTGCACCACCGCGACCACCAGGAAATCGGCCACGCGCTTCGGGTCAACGAGCGCGCCACCTGAAAACACCTCCGGATCCGCGAAGTCAACCGCCTGACTACCCATGTACTCGGCAGCATCGGCTTCCCGGCTCGACAGGATGAACAATTGGGCCGAAACGATCACCAGACCCAAGAGCATCACAACGGCCCCCTTCGGGGACACGTTCTTTAGCATCTTTTTCAAACCAAACCAGTCAGTCTAGATTTACCCTGCGGTCTGCGCGCATTCCGGCGCATTCCCGCGCTCCGAAGTATCGGACCCGATAAACGTCTCTGGACAAAGTGAGATCGTACAACCTACTCGCCAAATTCCAGTTGTAAACCATCATTCTTCGATATTTTGTCAAGTAATATATGGCTATTACATTTACTACTTGAATCCCATGTTCTTATGAGTCCTAATACAGCCCTTTTTATGAATACTTCCTCTGATTCTCGACCAATCAAATGGGTCTGCACCTCCTGCGGCTACGTATATGACCCGGCCACGGGCGATGCCGATCACGGCATCAAGCCCGGCATTCCCTTCGAACAGCTCCCGGATGATTGGAAATGCCCCATCTGCTATGTGTCCAAAGAGGCGTTTGATCGCGTGTAGGCGCCGGGATACAGGCTCGCGGTACTTCAATGCTTGTGTTGCCTCGTGGTTGGGGTCTGAATAGTGTGGAACGAACAAAAACTGATGGAAATGTGAGTTAATCAAATGCATGGGGTATTGGAAACAGTCCTTTTGATCGCCTATCTCGTCCCGGCCGGCATCCTTTTGTTGTTTGGCCTTAACCTCTACTACACCCTCTTCATCTTCATCCGCCGCTACAGGACGTCCCGCCGCCAAGAGGCGGATATTGCCGCCGAATTCAGCCAAAAATACACCGCGGCCGACCTGCCCCGAGTGGTGACTCAAATCCCCCTCTACAACGAGTTCAACGTGGCGGAGCGGGCAATGCGCGCCACAGCCGCCATGGACTACCCCAAGGACCGCCACACCATCCAAGTGCTCGACGACTCCACCGACGACACGCGCGCACTGGTCAACCGGGTTGCCGAGGAACTTCAAGCTCAAGGCCACGATGTCCGCGTTCTTCACCGCCCCACTCGCCTGGGGTTCAAGGCCGGCGCGTTGCAGTACGGCATGGAACAAGCCCCGGGGGTCCAGTTTTTTGCGATTTTTGACGCAGATTTTGTCCCTCCCAAGGATTTCCTGATGAGGACCGTGCCGGTCATGCTCGTCCAGCCATCCGCCGGACTGGTTCAGGCGCGATGGGGACATCTGAACGCCGCCGATTCCTTCGTCACATGGGCGCAGAGCATCGGCATTGACGGCCATTTCGCCATCGAACAGCCGGCCCGGGCGTGGAACCGTCTTTTCATGAATTTCAACGGCACCGCAGGTCTATGGCGCCGGCAGGCCATCGAAGAGGCGGGCGGCTGGGAACACGACACGCTGACCGAGGACATGGACATCTCGTATCGCGCCCAACTGGCGGGATGGAAGCCTTTCTTCCTCTTCGATCTCGTCGTGCCCGCGGAACTGCCCGACAACATCAACGCCTTCAAAGCCCAGCAGTTTCGCTGGGCAAAAGGCTCAACCCAGACTGCGATCAAGCTGCTGCCGCGCGTGTTCCGATCGAATGCCACGTGGCTTGCCAAGATTCAGGCAACATTTCACATGACGCACTACGTCATTCATCCCCTGATGGTCAGCGTGGCGTTTCTGGCCTTGCCCGTATTGAAGTTCACAAGCCTGCGCAGTTCGACGACAGTTTTTGCCGCTCTGTTTGCGGTCCTGCTCCTGGCCACCGTCGCCCCGATCGCGACCTACATCGTGTCGCAGATCGTGCTGTATGAAAACGCGTGGAAGCGCCTTCGGTTTCTGCCCTTTCTCAGTTCCCTGGGCATCGGGATCGCGATCTCCAACAGCCGGGCGGTGCTGGAAGCCTTGTTCGGAATCAAGTCCGCCTTCATCCGCACCCCGAAAAAAGGACAGCAGAGCGCGAAGCGCTATTCGGTCAAACTCTCGTACGAAGCCATCGTGGAAATCCTCGTCGGAGTCTACTGTTTCGCGACTTTCTTCGTGTTCCTCGCGGCACACAAGTACTTCGTTGTCCCCTTCTTTTTCCTGTATGCGTGGGGTTTCACGGGCGTTGGACTCCTGTCGATGCTCCATTTCCTGCAGCAGAATCGGTGGATACGATCGGCAAACTAGGGCACGAGCGTACAACGGCGCGAATTATGAGCGGCCCCGACACCCAACAAACCGGACACTCCTTCAGGCCGCTTCCGTCCTTGCTCATTATCCTCGTACTGGCGATCGTCGTTTTGATTCTTCAGCACAGCGGAATTGCTCGTATCGTCACCAGGGAGAACATCGAAACACTTTCCGAGTTCGTTCAGTCCGCCGGCGCGTGGGGTCCCGTGATTTACATCCTCGTCTGCATCGTCGCCAGCCTCCTGTTCTGCCCGGGCATTCCCCTGCTTCTCCTGGCGGCTCCCTTCGGGGCACTGCGCGGTACGATTTATGCCGCGATCGGACTCACGCTCGGATCCTCGGCATCGTTCCTCTTTGCGCGCTACACGCTCCGGTCATGGATCGAAGGTTACGCCGCGCGCAATCCCATGTTCCGGCAGATTGACGAGGGCGTGAAACGGGAAGGCTGGCGCATGATCATGTTCACGCGTCTCGTCCCCGTCTTCCCGTATAACATCCAAAATTTCGCCTACGGGCTCACCGGCATTCCCCTGTGGATCTTTGCGCTCGTTTCCGGCATCTGCATGCTGCCCGCCATTGCCGCCTACGTGTTTGCCGGGGGCGCGTTGATCAGCGGCAAGGGGGATATCAAGAAGACCCTGATGTATCTCGCCATCGGCGGCGCGCTGTTTGTGGTCCTCAGCTACTTGCCACGCCTGATCCGCAAATGGACCCGGTCCGCGGCAATGGCCCATCCGGACGAATAACAAACGCCTCGAGTGCCCTTCCCCGCGCCGCACAAAAAACGGCTCCCCTCGATTTGAATATCCGCAATCACGCGTTATGTTGGCAACAACAGGTCCAACACTGTTGGGGACGCTCGTCCGGGTCCGATGCGGTGAAGGAGGCAATCGTGCGGATAAGGGCGATCGTATTTGAGGACAACGCATCGATACGTTCTTTTCTTCAGCAGCTGCTGAACAAGCGCGGATACGAAGTGTTCGCATTCCCCACCCCCGCGGTATGTCCTCTGCACCGTTCTGAAACCTGTTATCACAGTTGCTCGGATATTGTGATTTCGGATGTTTCGATGCCCTTGATGAACGGCCTGCAGTTTGTCGACGAACAGATCCAGCGCGGGTGCAGAATCAAGAACCTCGCCTTGATGTCCGGCTCATGGACTCCGGAGGATATGGAAAACGCGAGAGCCTTGGGCTGCCACGTCATACAGAAACCCTTCACTCACGCGGAGATCAACGAATGGCTGGACGCGTGCGAAAAGAAAATCGACCCCGAACGCGTGCTGGACGACGCCCTTCTTGCCGACCACTCTTGAGCCGACTTTGAGAGGCGCTTACTCGGCCGATACGGCATCGCGTTCCCTGTCGAGATCAGTAAGACGAACTTCAAGCTCGCGGATTCTGGGCGAATCACCGCTCAAAGTTATTTCTTCAGTTCGCTCAGGCCCGACAGAAGATAGGAGCGCCATGACAGCGCCCTAATGCCCGTGTCTCGTGCCACTGGCTCATCACCGGAGTTGCACAGAACCACGGGTGAGAACTGGCGATGCCGTCGGCAGAATTCAAGAAGCCCGGTCAGATCGTTAAGGCCGTAGGGGCCGCTCTTGACTTCGATCGCCCAGCGACCCCAAGAACCGTCCAGAACCATATCCACTTCATAAGGCTCAGCTCTCCAGTAACAGACCTGCTGGCCCGCGTTCCATGCATGCGCGAGGCAGGCGTTCTCAACCCAGCGCCCCCATCTTTCCGGTTCCGTATCGGACTGCGGCGGTGGACGGTTCGACGTAGATGCCAGGAAGGCATTGCTCAGTACCACGAGCTTGGGCGGAGCGGACCGCTGACGCAGCGCCTTCTCCGAATACTTTGGGATCGCCGCAACAAGGTAGGCTTCTTCAAGCACGTGGAGGTAATGAGCCACCGTCTCCAAGGAACCTTTGTCGGTTAACTGGCCGCACAGCTTTTGCAGCGAAATGATTTCAGAGGGATGACCCGTGCACAGGGCAAAAACCTGGCGAAGCAGTGCTGGCCTTCTGATCGTCTCCAACATCATCAGGTCACGACCCACAGCCGGTTCCATGATGCTGTGACGGACATAATCGCGCCATCGATTCACGTTGCTGAGCAGGGAAACCGCGCCGGGGTAACTTCCGTACTGCACAGCCTGCTCAACGGCCTTTGCCGCAGAAACTCCGAACCGCTCCGCAAGATCCGCGGCGGACCAATGAAGCAACTGAAGGCGCTCGAACCGGCCCGCCATCGTTTCTCTCGCGCCCTTGCCGATGTGAAGCGAAGACGACCCGGAAACCACAACATGGAGCGCGATGCGCTCGCGACGCAGTCGGTCGATGCCCGCCTTGAGCAGGCGGCTCCAGTGCGCCAGGTACTGGATCTCATCGATCAGCAGTACGGCGCCGCGGTCTTGAGCCAACTGCTCCGCGCGTTGCCACTGCTGCTCCCACCAGCCGGGCAAGGATGCCTCGGGAGTGTCAGCCGCGATATACAGAGCCCTTTTGCCCCAATGCTTCGCCAGTTCGAGCAGCAGCGTGGTCTTGCCGACCTGCCGCGGACCGGTCAGGACTTGAACATGCCCCGGCGGGGGCTCCGCGACGCGCTGCCTCATGACGTTTAGAACCGAAGTGTACGAGGCAGAGTATTCTGTTTTCATCATTGTCTAATAATTATTAGAGTATAGCGAATTGTCAATGCCTTTCGCCATATTTGTGTTCACAGACGATTAACCGCAGACTCGTTGAGGACTTCTGAAAGACAGACGGTAGTTGATCCCACCCTGCCCCGCACACCACTGTTTTCCGCGAAAGAGAAGATGTGAAACAGTTCGAATCCCTTCTGCACCCTCAAGTGCAATATACGAACTTCGCCTTCATGCTTTGTTCAGCAAATGCAGGAAAAGGTTGAGATTCAGCAAGAACTCGAGGAAGAAGCGGAAGTTCGGATTTCCGCCTAATTGGCTCCGGAGATGATACACGAATTCGAACTTGGTTCAAGATTGCAGTCATCATGGGGATGCCGCTCATGTGCGGCCGGGCAAGGCCCTTTATCGTCTCTCCTATTGCTTATCCGCCAGACTATCTCGCGTCTATTGCCGGTGAACCCGACCTCCACCCTGCTCCGAAGAAAACGCAACGGCATGTTATCCAGATCGCGCTGGAATGGAAACAAATGCTCGCCACAGACAAGGGCCTCACGAGAGCACAACTCGCGCGACAACAGGGCCTTACGCGTGCTCGTGTCACGCAGATCAGGAATCTCCTGCGACTCCCGCCGGCCATTCTCAAAACGCTGCACACGATTACGGAACGGGGAGATGAACGGCGCTATCCAGAACGTGCCCTTCGGCAGATTCTTCTTCTGAAATCGCCCGCAGAACAACTCCGGCTATTCCGGAATCTGCAGGAAACTGAATACGTTCGGCGCAACTTGGCTCAACAAAGCCCACTCCAAGCTCAGAATCTGGCTCCTGATTCTTGCCACCTGTGACCTCTCAACTTGCGTCAGTTGCGCCACTCCGGCCATCACCATGACGTTTTCTCCAAGGTTGGCCGGGGCCGTGCATCTCGCAGAAGGTGAGAATCAACATGAAGAAACTGTGATTCTTTCGGAATCAACTCCGCGAAACAACCTGAACAAACCCGAATCAACCTCCCGCGCGCTGTCTGCAATAGGCGGAAGCGTTGCATGTCCGAATCTCGCTGACTCAGAAAACCTGCGATCAACAGAAGTAGCGTTTGAGCCAAGCCAGGAACAACGCGGCAAAACCGGTGAAGCAGAGGAAGAGCGTACCCGGTTCGGGCACGGCAATGAGAAACTGATCGGGAGTCAGGGCGTCGTCGCTGATACGGAACTCGTCTATGTATCCGCGCCACGTGCCGCTTTCTCCCCCGATTGTTCGGTCTCCGGTGATGTCGGTGCCGGGGAAGAAGTACGGGCCCTCCCCGCCAGAAGGCAAAGCCCCATTGTAGAGGAGGGAGCCATCTAGATAGACGGAGTACTCGCTTGGTTGGAGCACCAGAGCAACATGATACCATGTACCCGTCTCCATCGTGGGCGCGGATATCAGCGTGTCGATTTGTCCTTGGAACTCACCACGAAACACAAGATCGTTCGAATACACGCCCAAGAGAAAGTGCAGGTCGGACAGCGGGTCAAAACCGAAAATCGGGGAAGCGATGATGGGATCGTCGGGTTTGAGGAAGAACTCGATGGTGAAATTGGTTCCAAGGGACAAGTTGTTGTTGTTGCTCAGATCGATGAACTCAGAGCCGCCCGCAAAACGAACGGAGCCGGTATTGGCCTCTCCTGTCAGGGGAATAGTCGGCCCAAAAACGTCGCCGCTCCAGCCCTCGACTTCTGGATTTATGAAATCGATCATCTCTCCGTTCATCAATCCCGTTGCATCCGTGGCATTCCCCTCGAATCGAAGATAGCTAATGACATCCCCTGTGGACGCTGTCGCGGCCAACAGGACGAAGAGAAGGAAAGTTTGAGCGAACCCTCGCATCAGAGATCTCCCTCGCGGACGAGAACGCGGTAACCACGCGAGGGCGCGTTAACGGTCGCGATGCCGCTGCCATCCGTAGAAACCACATAGTTAGTGCTGATGAAGTCGACAAGGTTGGTACTTAGCCATCCAGTGCTAATCGTTTCGGATAGGGTCGAAGAGGCGTTGTCGTTCAACACGAGAATACATCCTGGTTTGGTTGTTCCGCCGTCTCGCTTCATAATCAGCAGGTCAGTCTGATTGGTTTGAGAGAGGAATGCTGTGGAACCTGCCGCATAGGTACGTCGAGCCGAGATCAGGGTATCGATTTCATTCGTGAGAGGAGTGCCAGTCCATCCATCTCCATCTAGTGATGCGTAGGGGCCTTCGAAGTAGTCGCTGTATTCGACCATGGGCAGCCCCTCAGACATCAAGACGAAAGCATATGCCATCGCCTTGTCCTTCAGTATGCCGAACTTGCCACCGCTGCCGTAGGGGCGAATGGTGTCGTGGCTTTCAACAAACGGGACGGACCACTCGGGCGCGTGTCGAACCAGTCCTGCCGTGGTTAAACGCGCCATATCGAAAGTCCCATTCTCGTTGCACATGTCATCAAGGGCAGCCTGCAATTGCATATCGAACAAGGCTGCACGTTTGTCTGTGAGGGCAAGCCATGTCTCGAACTCGGCGACCGTCGCCTCATTCGTTGTCATCCAAAACTCCATGACGGCGAAACGGTCCTTCTTCAGTCCGCCGTTCATGAACTCGGAAATGAACCAAGGCTCGATCAGTTGGGCCACGTCAAAGCGGAAACCTCTGTATCCGACCTTTGCGGCCACCCAATCGCCCCAATTCTTGAGTCCCTGCCGCTGGTAGGAACTGCGCTGATTGATGTCGCCAGACCGCGCGGAATCATTGGCGGCCTGAACGCCGTCTGGATTGCCGAATCCGAAGTCATAGCAGAATGGTTGGTTTGCCACGCTGAGATTGAAGTAGTGGTTCCCGTCAGGCGGGGAGTTCGTATTGACCTTCTCGAACGTGTTGTGATTGATCGGCTGGTAGTTGTAGCGGTACAGGGAGTTTGTCGTATTGATGAACGAGTACCCGCCGTGCATATGATTCATGACGAGGTCAACCACCGGCGCGATTCCACGGTCGCGAAGCGCGTTCGCGCAGGCCTTCAGCTCATTCTCGCTGCCGTAGCGCGTTTCGGTCGTGTCCTTCTCGCTGTAGGCGCCGAGATCGAAGTAGTCGTACGGGTCGTAACCCACGCTGTTGATGCCGGCGCTGGACTTCTGCGGGGGCGGCATCCAGACCATTGTGAACTTGGAGAGTTGGTTGCTTTCAGCGTTTCCGCGAAGACGGTCGTACCATGTTCCGTTGCGGTTCGTGCCCGAGTTGTTCACGGGCACGTCCCAGTAGTAGCCTTGGAGCATGACATCGTTGTCGGTGAACGGCGGCGGATCGCTGTAGGCGGGTACGGCCATGTCGCTAACGTACACGGGAGCGCCGATCAGCGTCACAGCGTTGTCTCGGAAATCACTGTCAACTAGCGTTCCGCTGGCCGATTCCCCGTAGCTTTCGCCCGAGAACCAGCGATTACCGCTGCTCTCGCCGCCAGCGATGATGGCCGCTGCTTTGAACGTGCCGCCGGGTGGAAGGCCGAGAGAGTTGAGAGACAAGCTAATCTCAATGCCTGCGTTCGCGGCGTTGCTGCCGCGGTCGCCCCACTGGGAAATCGCTCCCGTCTTCGCGTCGAAGCCGGGGAAGTCGCTGGCGGAGGAACCGCTCAGACTGTACACTCCCTGACCCGCGCCCATGTCAGAGTAGTTCCGGCCGTCCGCAAAGCGGTTGCCAACGAGAATTCCCACCTCGGGGACGAAGTTCGTGGAGTTGAAGGACAGGTTGTTGGCAACGCTAAATGCCGACGGACCACTGGAAACGCCGGAGAGGGACGAGACCCCGCTGGTGGTCCCGTCCATGTCGATGAACAGTAATAGCGTATTGTCGCCGTCTTTTTCAAAACCGGCGATGCCGATGTAGAGGTTGGTTCCGTCGTTGTTGAAGTAGATGCCGCCATGGATCTTGCCAAACCCGCGCGCGTCGCCGCCTGACGCGTAGGGCAACATCCGTCCGGACGAGGACACATCAAAGGTCTCATCGCCGGAATCGACGCCGGTGGCCGTTTCGACGGCATAGACGAGCGTAGTCTCGTGGAACGTGAAGGTGTAGAGGCCGTTCAGGCTGTTGCTGATAATGATGTTTGAACCGGGGCTCTCCGCCGCTCCTCCGACGGGCAACAGGCAATCAGACTGATCGTTGTCGCCCCAGTTCGTCGTCCAACTTCCATTGGCGGCGAACTTGAACTCGGGCGTGGCTTCGTTGACGTATGCCGTGTACTCCCATGTGTAATCGGCAACAAGGCGCATATTGTTTGCGGCGGCGTTCCATCCTTGGAAGTTCCCCGCGACGGTCATGCTGGAGTGCGTTGACGCGAAGCCGCCGGCGGGCGCATCTAGGCTGACCACCTTGAACCGGGCTACCGTGATGGGAGTGAGAGTGTCCGGGTCTGACGCATCCGCAATCCCATCCCCGTCATCGTCCGTGTCCGCGTTGTCGCCGATCCCGTCACCGTCTGTGTCGAGGATTTCGCTTGCGTCGAGAGGGAAAGCATCCGGCCCGGCAATGATTGATCCGGTATTGTCCGGGTCAAATGGGCCATCGCTGACGTTATCGCCGTCGGTGTCGGCGTCGTTCGGGTCGGTGTTCAACACCAATTGTTCATACGAGTCGCCGTACCCGTCGCCGTCGGCATCCGCGTCCGCGCCCTTGCCGGCGGTGTAGAACCGGATACCGGACTCGAAGGCAGAACCACGGCCGAGTTGACCGATGTCCACCCACGCGAGTTGATTGGTCCCGGACATGCCGTACCCGGAATCGGCGAGTTGCCAGGACCCGAAGCCGTTGTAGTTACTGGTGTCCGTGCTGTAGATATCGAGGCGGTTGGTGAACGACGCGGGCCATGCGAAGGTGACCAACATCCCGTCATTGGTTCGGCTAAAGTCAATAATTTCAAGTTCGTTGCTGCCGCCTGACGACAGCAGCATTCCGCCGCCTTCTTCTTCCTCCTCTTTGGCCTCCTCGGGCTGCGTGTTCTGGAAGAGAACCCACAGGACAATGGAACGCTTGTTCAGTTCGGCCAACAGGCGCGAATCGTAGGCGTCCTGAGAGAGCCCGGAGAGGTTCGGCCATTCCTCGGCTTTTACCTCGACCAAAACCTTGCCCTCGGGGGTGGTGATCCTCGTAACGGCGGTTGCCAGGTCTTCGTAAACGATCAGGGTGTAGTTGCCGTCGGAGACATTGCCTGCAATCTCGCCGTTGGCCGCGTAGGAGACCGGACCGTCGGCAAACGGGAAGTACCAGCCGTCTTGGTCTTGAAAGCTGTGGTCGCCCTTGGCGATCTGGGCTTCAACGTCGTCGATGATGGAAAACAGGAGGGGTGGGACAAGGGGCGCGACGCAATCCCGCTGCTGAACGTAGTACTGCGCGAGATCGTCAAAGTCGGCCAACTCGGCCTGTTGAGCGAGCGCCGGCAGAGCAAGTGTCAGAAGCAGAACCCAGCATGACACCGCCCTTTTCATGATTACCCCTCCCTCTGACATGAACAACCAACGCCCGCAGGCCAGTATGATTGGGTGTGTCTCATAACCAAGCGTGAGGGACAAGAAGAAACCGCCGACTTTAAGGTCGGATCGTTCGCCGGAGTTCCAAAATGGAGTGCAGTGACCGCGAGTGAGTTGTCGCAGAAATCGCAAATATGCTCCCCGCGTGCGCGTACTCCTATCGGTTAACATCACCCTTTACGCAATGGACCTGTTATCAAGGGTTTCCGAGGAGGGGAAGATAAGCCGGATCCCTACCTTTTTGGTGTTGAGCCTGCGATTGGCTCCGGCGACAGGGCTCGAACCTGTAACATTCTGGTTAACAGCCAGACGCTCTACCATTGAGCTACGCCGGAACCCGTTTAAACCGACCGAGACACAATATCTACCGCTTTTTGGAAGTCAAGCACGCCGAGATCAAACCGGCTGGCGGTTTTGCAGGGCGCGGGAGAGTGTTACGGAGTCCGAATAAGCGATGGCACTGCCGGCGGGAATTCCGAATGCAAGCCGGGACACCTTGACCTTGCGGGTCGAAAGCGCATGTTGAAGGAAGGAGGATGTGGCATCGCTTTCCACGTCGGAGTTTAACGCGAGGATCACCTCTTCAATGCCTTCTCCGTCAATTCTCTTCAACAGGCTCTCCACGCGCATACCCTGTACGCCCTCCCCTTTCATGGGCGAGAGTTTGCCCATCAGCGCATGATAACGCCCGCGAAAATAGCCCGTGCGCTCGATCAGCAGGATGTCACCCGGATCCTCCACAACGCAGATGACGCGGCTGTCGCGCCTGGCGTCCCGGCACAGGGAACACGGGTCTTCCGTTTTAAGCGTGATGCCGCCGCAGAGCGAACAGGCGCAGACTTTTGCGTCCAGATCCTGAAGCGCAAGAATCAAGTCGCGCACCAAACCCCGCGAATCGCGCGCGAGCTTGAGGGCCATCCTCTCGGCCGATCGGCGACCGACTCCAGGGAGCCGCCCCAGAAGGCTCGTCAGCTTGTCGAGGGGTTCGATTGGATTCATGGCACGAACGCAAGCCTCACAGGCCGGGAATACCCAATCCCGCCGTCAACTTCGACATTTCCTTGGCCGCCATGTCCTTGGCCGCTTGGATCGCGCCATTCACGCCCGCAAGAATGGCGTCCTGAAGCATGTCCACATCCGAGGGATCCACGAGCTTGGGGTCGATTCGTATCGAGACGATGTTTCCATCCCCGGTTGCCGTGACGGTCACCATTCCCCCGCCGCTCGAAAAATCCACCTGCCGCTGGGCCAGCTCGGCCTGCACCGTCTTCAGGCTTTCCTGCATCGCGGCGGCCTGCTTCATCATCTTCATCATATTGACCATGATCCGCTCCTGCTATTTACGCACGTCCGTGACGTCGCCATTGAACATCTCCAGAGTCTTTCGGACGGTCGGATTCTTCATCCATTCCTGCTTCTCTTTCAACGAGGCCGTCACGCTGCCGGGCTTTTCGCCCGGCTGGGTCTTCGACGCGCTGGTCTTCCCGGCTGTCTTGATGTCGCCCGGCAGGGTCGCGCGCGCGTCCAGCACGCAGAATTCCACGGTGACTTCGCGCTTTAAAACCTCACCCAGGATCTTTTCGATTGCTTTGCGGTTCCGCCCGAAATCGATTTTCTCCTTGTTCTCCGCAAACTCGGGGTCGAAGCCAATGCTGACGACATTCCCCACAATCTTCGCGGGCTTGGCGTCGATCAGGTAACTTTTGGCCAGGGCCGCGGTGTGCCCCACCCGGTCCACAATTTCTCGCCACCGCCCGCCAAGCACTTGCAGTTCGTCGACCGCGGCCGGAGTCTCCGCAGGTTTTCGACCCTCCGCGACGACAGGCGCGGACTTCGGCTTGGCCGGTTCCGGATAGGAAGGAGCTGCCTTCGGCTCGGGGGCGATGACCGCCGGCGGATCATCGACTGCAATCCCGGCCTGGCCCGCGAGCGCACGCTTGAGAGATTCAATCTGGCCGATGATTTCGTCGATCGTGACCGTTTTCGAGACGCGCGACGCGCGGATCAGCGCGGTTTCCAGAAGCGTCCTGCGCGAGAGCGCGTATCGCATTCGATTCTCCGTCTCGATCAGGATATCCGTCACGCGCAGCAAGCGCGCGGCGTCGGTCAGCCGGGCATGCTCCGTGATGGTCGCCACCTGCGGTTCGGTCAGGTCCAACCCGACAAACGCATCGCCCGCATACAGGCACACCAGCACGTTCCTGAAGTGCTCAAGCAGTTCGAGAACGACGCGCTGGATGTCCTTGCCGCCCTCGTCCATTTCGGCGATCAGCTTGATGGCGGCAACAACGTTCCCTCTCAGCACCGCCACGGCCAGTTCGTCCAGCGTATGTCTCGCCACCAGGCCGAAAACGGAAAGAACATCCTCTTCCCGGATTTGCTTTCCGCGAAACGCAATCAACTGGTCCAGGGCTGATTCCGCATCGCGCAGACCGCCCTCGGCCCCTCGTGCGATGGCCAGCATGGCGTCCTCGTCGATTTCAAGCTTCTCCGCCGCGGCGACTTCTGAAAGACGTTTGACGATGTCTTTGACCGAAATCCGGCGCAGGTCAAACCGCTGGCACCGCGAGAGAATCGTGGCGGGAACCTTCTGCGGCTCCGTCGTGGCGAACACGAACTTCACGTGCTTTGGCGGTTCTTCCAGCGTCTT
>AMWB02111856.1_pt2 | contig 18324 bp, 15 predicted proteins | sample 200311 | NCBI WGS metagenome assembly AMWB02 (sample SAMN02737377, study PRJNA173069) | bioreactor metagenome | biome: anode biofilm in microbial fuel cells | place: USA: California | collected 2010-12-16 | reverse complement strand
GCCGGGCCGGTATCGGGTTCGGAGCCGGCCCCGCCGGTCAACATGAGAACCCTGCTCGGCGACAAGAACGGCGGCCGGGCCCTCGATCTCAGCATGCCGGTCATGATCGCCCCCATGAGCTTCGGCGCTCTGAGCCCCCGGATGAAGGCCGCGTTGGGCATCGCCTCGCGCATGTCCGGGATTTCTGAAAACACCGGCGAGGGCGGGATGTATTCGGTCGAGCGGGCCGAGGCGCGGCAGCTCATCGCCCAGTGCCTCTCCGGCCGCCTCGGCTGGAACATCCACGACATGAAACGCTCCGACGGCCTCGAGATCTACATCTCCCAGGGCGCCAAACCGGGGCTGGGCGGCCAGCTCATGGCCTCGAAGCTGACCCGCGAGATCGCAGACATCCGGGGCATTCCCGAAGGGATGGATCTGCGTTCCCCCTCCCGGCACCCCGATATCCTGGGCGGGGACGACCTGATCATGAAGGTTCAGGAGTTTCGCGAGGCCGTGGGGTGGCGGCTGCCCATCTCCATCAAGCTCGGCGCCGGCAGGACCCGGGACGACGTCAAGATCGCCCTCAAGGACGGCCTCGATTTCGTCGAGCTGGACGGCCTGCAGGGCGGAACGGGGGCCGCCGGCAGCGAAGTGGCGGAGTATGTCGGCATCCCCACGATATCGGCGCTGATGGAGGCCCTGGACGGCCTGTCCGAGATCGATGCCTGCGGCAGTCTTCCCATCGTTATTATGGGCGGCATCCAGAGCGGCGTCGATGCCGCCAAGGCCGTCGCCCTGGGAGCCACGGCGGTCGGGCTGGGAACCTCCATGCTGATTGCCGGCGGCTGCATCGGGTGCATGGACTGCAGCTCGGGCAACTGCCCCATGGGCATCGCCACCCAGTCGCCCGAGCTGGTCTGCAGATTCGATGTCGACAAGCAGGCCCTTAATATGCATGTCTACCTGGAGTCGATCCGCTTTCAGCTCGCGGCCGTGATCCGGTCGCTGGGATACACGGATATCCGGCAGCTCAGCCGAAGCGATCTGATCGCCCTCACCCCCGAGGCGGCCGAACTGACCCGGCTGCCGTACGTGCCGGAGGCGAGGCGCCGCGATGCCGCCGTCCGGCCGGATCCGGCGCTGCCGAAAACGGAAACCGGCACGGCCAATTTCCCCCGAAGGTCCTTCCGGCTGATCCGGGCCATGACCGAGACCGATATTACGGATGCGGCGGGCCAGCGGGAGATTTTAAGAGCGCTGTCGGCGCCCCGCGAGAACCCGTTTCCCGAAAACCGTCCGGCGCACTTGGACGACGTGGTGTTCCTGTCGGCGGCCCTGACGCGACTCGTGATCGACCCGTACCGGGAAGCCTGCGACACCCGCACGCGGATCTCCAGAACGATCGAGATCGGCGAGCCCCACGGAAATGAACGGTCCGTGTCGATAGAACAACCCTTTCTCTTCACCGGGTTCGATGGGGCGCCCGCAAACGTTCAGTCCGCCCTGGCCGGCGCGCTGGCGTCTACCGGCTGCGGGTATGTCGGCAGACGGCCGCCCGCCGGCAAAGCCCCGCGGACCGGCAGTATCCATGGTTCCAGCTCATTGTCGGCGGCGACCGTCCGGACCCGGATGCAAGCGGGCTGATCTTCGTAGCGCAAAACGGCTTTCGCCTGAACGAGATCGCGCGCCTCGCACCCGGCCAGCTTCTGGGGCTCGCCCTGAAAGGGCCGGACCTGCCCGCGTTTCTTCCCGGCGCTCTGGAACAAAGGCTCGACGTTCTGCTCCTGGACGGCGGCGGCGGCATCGAAACGCCGTGGGTCGAGCTGTCGTCCACGCCCGATCTGACCGTCTTGCGCGATGCCGTCCGAATGCTCAGGAAACTGAATATGGAAGAGGAGATCGCCCTGCTGGGCTTCGGCGGCATGCGCTCGGGAACGGATGTGGCCAAGGCTCTGGCCATGAACTGCACCGCGTCGGTGATCGGCGCCGCCTTGGGATTTGCCGCCGGCGGCATTCAAAGCGGGGACGTGATGGCGTTTTCGGATAACGTGGCCGCGGCCGATCTCGAGGTGTCCATGATCAACTGGATCAAGGCCGCATCCCAGGAGACGGCCATCATCGCCCGCTGCACGGGCAAAACGAATGTGCACAACCTGGAACCGGAGGATATGCGAACGATCACCGTGGCCGCCCACCGGGATCTGGGCATTCCGATGGCGTCGGGGCAGCGACGGCGGGAAGAGTTTTAAGTTCCCTTGGACACAATACAAAATTGTAATAAAATTAAAATAAAAATACAAATAAGTAGTATCACGAATTGCTATCACCGATGAGATTTACCGAAACCAGCCGCCATTTTTTTTAATAGACATGTTATTTAGCAGTTATTTTAATACATTGTATTATATTTAAAAATTGTGGCATGGGACGTGCTTTTTAATCCCTAACGGTTCTTTTCAGGAAATAAAATGTCATTGAAATAAAAATTCCGGGAGCAGGGAGCGTGCCATGAAAAAGATCGTAGCGATAAAGGATGCGGTGTCCGGTGAGATGGAGAGGGAAGAGATTCGTGAAAAGCTGAGAGCGCAGGGTGTGGAATTCATTCTCGCCCAGTTCGTGGATATCCACGGATGCCCCAAGGTCAAGCAGGTTCCCCTGGAGGGCTTCGACGACCTCGCGCTCACCGGCGCAGGGTTCGCTGGAGCGGCGGTCTGGGGAATGGGGCAGGGCCCCGAAAACCATGACCTCATGGGTCGAACGGATCTCGGCACTTACTGCCGGCTCCCCTGGCGGCCGAACGTCGCGGTGGCCTCGTGTGACATTTATGTCGACGGCGAGCCGTGGCCTTATTGTCCCCGAACCAACCTGCGGCGGATGACCGATCTGTTCGCCGCTGAAGGTTACGCCCTGAACGGCGGGTTCGAACCCGAGCATTTTCTGGTGGTGCGTCAGCCCGACGGATCCCTCAACCCCTGGGATCCGCTGCGGATCGATCATCTGTCCAAGCCCTGCTACGATTTCAGGGGGATGTGCCAGACGATGGATTATCTTCAGGATATCACCCGCTACGGCAACGAGATGGGATTCGAGATCTACCAGAGCGATCACGAGGACGCCAACGGCCAGTACGAGATCAATTTCGGCTGGACGCCGGCGCTCGCCTCCGCCGACCGGCTGGTCCGGTTCCGCATGATGGCAGGACAGGTGGCCATCAAATACGGCGCGACCGCCACCTTCATGGCCAAGCCGTTTCACGACAAGACCGGCTCGGGCGCCCACTTTCATTTCCACGTGGCGGACGCCGCCACCGGCAGGAACCTTTTTCCCGCCAACGGCGGCGGCGACATGAAAGGTCTCGGCCTCTCGGACACGGCCATTCATTATGTCGGCGGCCTGCTCAAGCACGTCCGCGCCATCACCGCGCTTGCCTCCCCCAATATCAACTGCTACCGGCGCATCCAGAGCGGGGAGTTCGTCTACTCGACCACCTCCGGCTACACCTGGACGCCCGCCTACGCCTCCTACGGCGACAACAACCGGACACAATTGTTCCGCTGCCCGGCTCCCAACCGGTTCGAAGACCGCTCCCCGTCGGCGATGGTCAATCCCTACCTCCTCATGGCCGCCCACATCGCCGCGGGCCTCGACGGCATAAAAAACAAAATCGACCCGGGTGATGCCGTTATCGGAGAAAACGTCTGGAACCTGCCTCATGAAAAACGTCGGGAGCGGGGAATGATCCTGCTGCCGCAGAACCTCATGGAGGCGGTGACCGCCCTCGAGCACGACGAGGTCGTCCGGTCGGGCCTGGGCCCCATCGCCGATGAATTCATCCGCCTGAAAAAGGCCGAGTGGTCCGAGTTCATGCGCCACGTCACCCCGTGGGAGGTCGACCGCTATCTCACTTTTCTGTAGGTTCTACGTCTTTAAGAATGAAAAACATGAGGATGTTTAGGTGTTTCCATCGGGCGTTTTAAGCAATGCATGCTACATGTGGGACACCGACGCATCATCCTTCGCAAGCGATGCTCGATCAAGGCGGCCGCCATGAGATTTCACGCCTTTCCATCAATCCGTACTTTCGGATGCTCCTCTGTTTTTCTGCATAAGCTCAACCAACTGCGGGACTGCCTCATAGGATCCCATCCCAGATATAAACGATCGTTATCTGAAAGTCAGTCCCCTGAATCGACTATGTTTAACTGGCCGGCGTATCGTTCGGCCACGTTGCCCTCAAAACATTTCTCCAATTCGATATCACTCATTTTTCGGGCGTCCCTCAGTTCATTCAGCGGACAAACAAAATCGTTACCGGCACTGTCTTTCACCCTTACGTATATGACTTCGTTAATTTCGGTGTTCATGAGCATGGTCCTTTCTGAATCAAATTATTGATGCTGACAGTCATCAAGGTTCCCCTCCATGAAGGAATCCGGTTTCCGGTGGGTGACGCAATCCATCCACCCACGCTTTCGGGAAGGCCCGAGGCCCATTTGCCGCACCCAACAATGCCCCCAATATAGCCCCCCGTCCGGCGTTGTCACCACCCAGGTTGGTATTGGCAATCAATCCTTGCGCCGCATCATGATGATACTTCAGCGCCAGGTAAATGGTTGCCGGCACGGCTTCCTCCACGTAGCAGGCGGTACTGAGGCGCTTTCCAACCACGATCTCATCGGGATCCTCGAGCCATTTAAAAAAAGGATGTCCCAGCAGTGGGCTGTCCTGGCGCTTGATTTTTTCGACAATCACATCTTCAAGCGATTCACCGCCAAGCACGGGAATCAGAATATCCAGCAGCAGGTTGCCGGCCGCCGTCATCCGATCTCCCAAATGGGTGAGCCGGAGGTGTTCAAAAGCCCGCTGCCTGGCGGAATCAGGATCATCGGCATCGTAAACAATCAGTGGGATCATCCCAATAAGTCCGCTGATATGTTTTTCGATGATCCCGCAGTTCCGGGGGTGGTTGCCATGGGCATAGTTGGTAAAAAAATGCCGGTGGTACTCTTCCACATAGGTGTCTTGGTGGCTGCCGGGAGTGGTCATGAAGGCAATGTAGCGGTCGAGGTATGCATCGCCGTCATATCCTCCGTTTTCCGCAAGATTGCTGATCAGGAGGTTGCACAGCTTCAGGTTGAGGGTATTCTCGCCGGCTTTTAAAAACTGATGGTAATGGATATCGGGACGACCCCAGTATTGATGCTGGTCGTGCAGAATATCGGCTGACCGATCGGGCGGCGTATAGACCGACCGCCAGAGTATGCTGTCCGGGTGGGGATTCTTGGGGGCCAGGTAGTCGCTCACCTTTCCATAGTCACGTTCAAGCGCCCGTCGATCGTAATACCAATGCACGGGCATAGCCAACGCATCTCCAATGAACATGCCAAGGATGGCGCCTTTTTTTCGAGACTGAACGTCGGTGGTAACAACCATGATGCATCCTGTAATTTCTTGTTTAGAGTGAATTTGACTTATTTGAATGTGCGCACAGACCCCATTCCCCCATCAACGGCAATGACCTGGCCGGTGATCCAGGAGGCTGAATCCTCGAGCAGGAATATCGCTGCCGCGGCAATGTCCCTCGCATCTCCGAAGCGCTTGAGCGGATGTCGTTCCGCGGCGGCGGACCGTTTGCCGTCATCGGACAGCAGGAATTCAGCGAGCTTCGTGTCCGTCAAGGAGGGTGCGATCGCATTGACCCGGATACCGGGCGCAAGCTCGGCGGCCAGCGAGCGCATCAATCCTTCGACGGCACCCTTGGCGCTGGCGGTGGCGGCGTGAAAGGGCATGCCCGTGTTGACGGCAACCGTGCTGAAAAGGACAATGGATCCAGGAGCGGCGGCCTTCTTCAACCCTGGAAGGCAGGCTTGAACGGCTTTCACGGCGCCCAGCAGGTTGATTTGAAAGTCCGCCAGGAAATCGTCTGCCTTGAGTCGATGAAACGGCCGCAATCGGATGGAGCCGGGGCAATAGACCATCCCTTGGATCTGACCCGGAATCGACGCCGGATCAATGTCATCACGGGTTAGATCAAGTGATAGATGCTCCACCTCACGCAATTCATGGACGTTGTCCGCACGGCGGGAAATCACGGTGACATGGTGATTCAGGTCTGTCAAGCGTCGGGTGATCTCCAATCCAATGCCGCTGCTGCCCCCGATCACGATAAAATTTTTTTCACGCATCTCATGTTCTCCAACGATCATCGTGATCCCGTGGATGGCGTTCCCAGGTGCCGACCAAGGATGACAGGCAGTTCCGCCCGGCATTCATCGATGGTGCTGTACAGGTAGCCCGCGGTCAATCGGCCGCGGTCATATACGTCGACAGCCGGTGTGAACGGAGGAAAAGCAAACAAGGCGTTCACGATGATATCGAATGCGCCGTGGTGGCTGGCCACTACCACCCCGGCATCAGGTTGTCCGGAAACATCGTTGTTGATCGGATTTTCTCCCAGCATCTGTTTCCGGACGCTGGGGGGAAGGTAAAGCCCGACACCAGATTGTGGTAAGCGTACTTCACGGTGCAGACGTTCGAAAAAAGCGATTTCCGCTTCCGTCAGGTTTTGAAAGGTAACCAGAGCACCGGGTCGCATGAATGGTTTCATCCGGCTCAACAGATCCTCCAAAACAGCCTGCCAACCCGAAACGATTTCCGTATTTCCAACTCCGGCGCGTTGTTCAACCACTCGCGCCATCCGCTGATTCTGGTCATGTTGGCTGTATTCCATAAGAAACCATCCTACTGCCTAACCGCCGCCGTGGACCTGCAATTAAAAAGGGTTTAGCGTGTAAACCAATATTTGGAAATCTATGCATAGCTGAAAGTGTCTGCAAGTCGCCCCCAAAATGTCAGGCCTTTGGATCACGTATGGGGATAATCATAAATATCTGAATAAATAAGAATTTTTAAAAGAATGAATTATAGGACGTCAGGTTTAACCTATTACTGAACGCCTAAAAAACCCTTGGCATTCTGCGTACGATTACTCCTGGAGTGGATACAAAACGCCGTCTGCAGTATATTTCAAAGAACGGTGAAAATCGTCAGATTCCGTTCTATGATTTTGGGGTTAAAGAGCCATTTAGATATTTATGAACAATACTGGAAATAAGTGTCTGGTACGGTATGCCTTCTTCAATGGCTTTAACCTGAATTTGGTGATAATCCTTTTGAGTGAGGCGGAGATTGATACGTTTATCTTTTTTTAATGTATTTCGAGCGGCGGTTATTGCCTTTTCTTTTTCCCTGTCAAGATTTTTAACCGGCTGCCAATCATTACGTTCAATTGATTCCATCCAAACTTTTTCTTCCTGATCAATTGGCTTAAATGCCTTGTCATTTATTTCTTTCATTTTTCCCCCTTTAAACCGAATTGGTTGGTGTATTTTCGGCTTGGAAAGGCAGTTTTTAGAAAAATTTCATTATCATTTTCCACGTAAGGTACGATCAAGTTCATGGGCTTCAGAGGTCAGCTGCAAATATAGGCGCCGAAAGTATTCGTACCATTAGACATATAAGTTTTATTATGATAAACCCAGGGAAGTCATTACGGTTTTTGATCAATAGCCTCATCTCTACAATAAGTTAAAAGAGTGATGATTTTCTAATATCCTAAAATTTAAGGATATTAAAAGAGACGGATCAATGAAAAAGACCTATTATCGGTACTGGGGGAAAGCACAAGTAGATAACGATAGGTACCATTTGTTGCTTTATCATTGCTTGGATGTGGCGGCAGTAGGAGCGGTTCTGTTAAAGCGCCACCACCAATGGCGCAGCAAACTGGCATCTATATTGGCTCTTCCCGAAGAAGTTTTTTGTTCTTTGATGATTTTATTTCTCTCCTTACATGATCTTGGGAAATTTTCAGAAGCATTTCAAGGTGTAAGATCTGATCTTTATCGGAGATTGAGCGGGAAAAAAGCCGAAAAGGATTATCTGAAACGACATGACACTTTAGGATATGTGGCATGGAAAACATTGTGGAAAAAATGGAAAAAGGAGGGCATGTTAGGATTGCCGCATGGATCTGTTGTAATGAGCTCCAGCGCCTTCGACCAATGGATTCAAGCGGTGACCGGCCACCATGGAAAACCTCCGGAGTTTCGTGGAGTTTATGTAGAGGATTATTTCAATGAATTTGATCTTGAAGCGGTTGAAGATTTTGTCAAGGAAACTGGCCGGTTATTTATGCCGGAATCTGATAAGTATGAAACATATTTTGAAGGCAAACAACTTGCAGAGGATTTAAAATCGGCATCCTGGTGGATAGCGGGTTTTTCTGTTTTGTGTGATTGGATCGGCTCGGATAGCTCATATTTTGGTTATCAGGATGCACAATTGCCGATCGAAGACTATTGGAAGCACCAAGCGCTTCCCAATGCGGATAGAGCCGTCGCGGCAAGCGGTATTTTGCCTGCCGATAAAATGAAATATTCAAGCATTCAAAATTTCTTTGAATATATAGAAAACGCCACTCCACTACAATCGTTTTGCCATGCCCGGGAAATAATATCCGAACCCCAATTGTGGATATTAGAAGACGTGACTGGCTCAGGTAAGACCGAGGCTGCTTTAGCCCTTGCGCATCGACTAATAAATGCCGGAGAAGGAGAAGGCATATTCATCGCTCTTCCAACAATGGCTACATCCAATGCGATGTATGAGCGAATGGCAGGCTGTTATCGAAAAATTTATGCGGATCAATCAACACCCTCTTTAATTCTTGCCCACAGCGCAAGACATCTGTCCAAAAAATTTCATCAATCCATTCTGTCTGAACATGTCCGTGATCTGAATTATGTAAAAAGCGAACAGAGCGCGTCTGCGGCATGCAACGCATGGCTTGCCGATCATAAAAAGAAAGCGTTGTTGGCCGATGTGGGGGTCGGCACCGTGGATCAAGCTCTGTTTGGCATATTGCCGGTACGACACCAATCGCTCAGGCTTTTGGGAATTCTCGGCAAAGTTCTGATCATTGATGAAATACATGCTTACGACGGCTATACCGGCCGGCTGATCCAGGTTTTGCTTACTTTTCATGCCCATATGGGTGGAAGTGCGATATTGCTGTCCGCCACTTTGCCCCAACAGATGCGGCAGGCATTGGCCCAAGCCTTTCGGAATGGACTGGGCGTAGAGGAAGATATTGAAGCAAAGGATAATCTTTATCCCCTCATTACAGAGGTAACCTCAAAAGGATTTGAAGAAACACACATTGCTACCCGCAAAACTGTGGAACGCGAGGTCAAGATTCAACTGCTGCATGATGAAGAAGCCGTGTACGCATTGATTCTTAAAGCTGCACAAGAAGGCCGATGTGTATGCTGGATACGCAATACCGTACCGGATGCCGTGTCTTCCTATTTATACCTCAAGGAGTCCCATCGGCTTTCAGATGAGAACTTGATGCTTTTTCACAGTCGGTTTGCACTGGCGGATCGCATTGGGATCGAAGAAAAGGTGATTACATACTTTGGCGAACGTTCCGGCGCTACCGATAGGGCCGACAGGATCCTTATTGCCACACAGGTGGTGGAACAGTCTTTGGATCTCGATTTTGACATCATCGTCAGCGATCTTGCACCCATGGATCTCATTATTCAACGTGCCGGGCGCCTACATCGTCATATTCGCGATAATGAAGGAAATCGAAACGGGGACAAAGATGCGGTTGATAAAAGGCCTGAACCGATATTGTATGTTTACGGTCCGGAGCCGGTCGCTGTGCCTGGAGAAAAATGGTATCAAACATTTTTTCCAAAAGGTTGTCACGTCTACCCCCATGTCGGACGGCTCTGGCGAACGGCACGCCTGTTATTGAAACTCGGATGTATTCGCATGCCGCAAGACGCGCGCGTCCTCATAGAGGGTGTTTACGGAGAAGACAGGGCTGAGCCAATTCCCGAAGAACTCCAAGAAGCTTCATGGATGGCCGAAGGCGAAGAAAAGGGTAGAAGAGATATTGGCAATTTTAACACGCTGAAAATATACCAAGGATATTCCCATAGTAATGAAACTTGGGATGAGGACCACCGGTTTCCTACCAGATTGGGACAGGATACAATTACGGTGTATTTGGCAAGATATGAGGATGGAGAGCTTAGGCCGTGGGCTGACGGCAACTATCCTTGGGATCTGAGCAGTCTTCGCGTGTCGTCAGACATGTTGTCCGATGTTTCATCCGATATATCCGCTGATTTAAAAAAGAAATTGAAGCTATTAAAGGAAACTGAAAAAGTATTGAATTCCTATGTGCTGGTTATGCCTATGTTTCGATGCGGAGAAGATGAATGGCGCGGAAACGCGAAAGGCAGAAAGGGAAAATCAGTGACAGTACGATATTCATCTCGGATGGGATTTATGATCGAGGAATAAAAGAGAGGGGCGCGATGAACTGCACCCCCTATCCCTGCAACGGCAGGGAACGTCAATGAATAAAAACTTAATACCGGTTCATTCCTAATTTTTCAGGAAATATAAAAAAATAATATAGGAGACAGCAGAAGACAGCAACAAAAATTGTTATATAAACTAAATACCTTTAAATATAGATTGACAAGACGATTTTGATTTTCTATACGTACCATCAGGATAACTGATCAGCACTGAATGTTCCATATTGTCCTGCCATTATAGCTTGCCATAAAGCCGTCCTGTCATTTTTTGTTGTCATCCAAAAGGCAAGGAAATTCTTATGAATCTTATATACGAATCATGGATTCCAATCATCCGTAAAGATAAAAAAGAAAAAGTTGCTCCATGGCAAATCTCAGATTCGGATATCAAGGATATTACATCCTCCAGACCGGATTTTAAAGGCGGCTTGTATCAATTTGTCATCGGACTTCTCCAAACCGAAAGCCCGCCCGAGGACCTGAGCGATTGGGTGGAAGGATGGAAAAAACCGCCGACACCGGAAGAACTGAAAGAACGATTTGGACGAATAGCGGATGCATTTGAATTCGGAGATGCCGTTCCCGCCTTTATGCAGGATTATGATCTTCCGGACGGTGAAAGCAAGCCAATCGCCGCTTTGTTAATTGAATCGCCCGGGGGAAAAACCCTTAAGGACAATCTTGATCACTTTATCAAAAGAGGGCGGGTGGAAGCGATATGTCCCCACTGTGCCGCCACCGCCTTGTTTACCCTCCAGACGAATGCGCCTTCCGGAGGGGTTGGGCATCGGGTGGGGTTACGCGGGGGCGGACCGTTGACGACATTGATTCTGCCCGATGAAGGCATCGATAAAACAACGCTGTGGCAACGGTTATGGCTGAACATCTTACCCGCCGACCAGTTCAGCTGTCTGACCGGCGATTGTAAAAAAGACCGACCGGAAGATATCTTTCCCTGGCTTGCCAAAACGCGAACCAGTGAAAGGAAAACCGGAAAAGACACACTGCCTCAGGACGTTCATCCACTTCAAATGTATTGGGGGATGCCTCGCCGTATACGTCTTGATTTCTCCGAAACAATCACGGGAACCTGTGATCTCTGCGGTGAAACCGGTAACAAATTATTGACCCGTTTTCGAACAAAAAACTACGGGGTCAATTATACAGGCGCCTGGGAGCATCCTTTAAGTCCCCACAATTACGATCCGACAGAAAATAAACCGAAACCGCCGCTGCCTGTGCATGGTCAGAAGGGAGGCATCAGCTACCGTCATTGGCTGGGTTTGGTTGTGAACGCCAAAGACAAAAAAACACGTCCGGCTTTGGTGGTTAACCATTATTATGAGAAGGCCTATGAGATCGATGGGAGCAGAGAAGCAAGGCTTTGGACGTTCGGATACGATCTTGATAACATGAAAGCAAGATGTTGGTATGAATCCGTTATGCCGGTTTATCCTTGTTCGGAACAGCGGCGTGAGACCGTTGCAAAACATACAAACATTCTTATAGAATTTGCTGAAAAAATTGCGGTGAATACGAGAAGTGCCGTGAAAAAGGCCTGGTTCAAACGGCCGGGAGATAAAAAAGGTGATTTTTCTTTTATCGATAAGGCTTTCTGGCAAAACACGGAATCTGCCTTTTACGAATGTCTTCGGTCTGTTATCGTCGATCCTGAAAACAAGGAAAATATTGACAAATTAAAAGAAAAATGGGGCAACGTGCTGTTTAGAGAGTCCATGTCGTTATTCGATCAATGGGCGTTGGCCGGTGCTGTTGAGAGCAAGGCTATGAAACGAACGATGGAGGCTCGACACGGTCTTGAGAAATGGGCGGGAATAGAAAGAAATAATTTGTTGGGAAAAAAGAAAAAATCTGCCGGATAACGAGGGAAATTATGAGAGAAAAGAATGAATACACAGGAGATTATGGAAGGATATGGAAAAGTGAACATCGCAAAAAGATGAAAGAATGGTGGGAATCTCTTGAGAATGACCGTGGTGCTCGTGCGCGACTGAGACGATGTGAAGTACCGCTCCAAATTATGATGGAGCCGGGATTTTACCGCCTGATGAAAAGCCTCGAATCATGGCCCCAAAGCAGAATTCACGGCCTGGCAATCACAGCCGGTATTCTCTCTCATATCCGGACCGATATTACGCACAACATAAAAGGAAGTGAAAAATATTATATCAGGTTTGGTCGTCAGCTCTCTGAAACCAAAAAGGACAGCGAGAAGCCACCGTTGAGTGAGCTTCGGTTTCTCCAGCTGCAAAAATGCAGGACACCCGAAGAATTGTATCGCCATCTCCGCAGAATTGTTCAGTTGCTGGATAAAACCGCCAATGTTTTATCTGTGGCGGATTTTATTCTGGCCTGGGACCTGGAGCATAGCGGCTACACTGTAAAAGATCCGAGCAAACGACTTCAGTTTCTTTTGGCACGGGATTATTTTTCTACGCTTTAAAAAATCAACCATACCAGTAACTCAGGAGACAAAACGATGAGCCGCTTTATCCAACTGCATCTTCTTACAGCATATCCGCCCTCAAACCTCAACCGCGACGATCTTGGGCGTCCGAAAACCGCCAAGGTAGGCGGCGTTGATCGTCTGAGAGTATCTTCCCAAAGCCTGAAACGAGCATGGCGGACATCCGATCTGTTTCAAACTGCTTTAAACGGCCATATAGGGACGCGCACTAAACGCATCGGTGTGGAGGTTTATCATAAGCTGCTGGAAAAAAACGTAGAAGAAAAAAAGGCGGCAGAATGGGCGAAGGAAATTGCAAAAGTATTTGGTAAGCTGAAAAGTCCAAATGATAAAAAACCGGATGAGGCGTTCGAGATTGAACAGCTTGCTCATATCGGCCCGGAAGAGCGAAAAGCGATTGACGAATTGGTCAACGTGATGGCTTCGGAAAAAAGACCTCCTGAAGATGAGGAACTCGTTCTTCTCCGACACCGGATCCAGGCTGTGGATATCGCTTTTTTCGGACGAATGTTGGCGAGTCAGCCCTCGTATAACGTGGAAGCGGCCGTTCAGGTTGCACATGCCGTCACCATCAATGCAGCCGCCGTTGAGGATGACTATTTCACTGCAGTGGATGATCTCAACTCGGGTGAAGACGATGCAGGCGCCGGCCATATAGGAGAAGCGGGTTTTGGATCCGGAGTGTTCTATTCGTATATCTGCATCAACGGGGAACTTCTTATTGAAAACCTTCAAGGTGATAAAGTTCTGACACAAAAAGCGATAGGCGCTTTTGTGGAGGCCGCAGCAAAGGTGGCGCCGGGAGGAAAACAGAACAGCTTCGCTTCACGGGCGTATGCATCGTATATTATGGCCGAGAGTGGTGACCAACAACCCCGCTCACTCACTGTTGCCTTTCTTAACCCGATTGGAGGAAACGACATTCTCAGTGAAGGCATCAAGTCGCTGGAACATCAGCGAGACCGAATGGATCATGCTTATGGCGCTTGCGCGGATTTTCGTAAAATCATGAACGTTGAAACCGGCGAGGGAAGTCTAACGGAGATTGCCAGATTTGTTGAAAATTGTATCGAAAAGATGGCGGGGTAGATAAGATGTATGATTTTCTGGTATTTCGCCTTTATGGAGCTATGGCGTCGTGGGGAAGGATTGCTGTAGGAGAATCCCGTCACAGCGATGCACATCCCTCCAAATCCGCTATTATGGGCATGATTGCGGCAGCCTTGGGCATTCGGCGCTCAGAGGAGGAAAAACATCGAGAGCTCTTCAGTTCGTATGGTTTTGGTGTCAAAGTAATCTCCATGGGCACACTGATGCAGGATTATCATACCGTCCAGGTGCCGCCGGAACAGAGGAAAACCAAGTATTGTACCCGATACGAAGAGTTGAACGCCCATAAATTGGGTACCGCAATCTCATTAAGGGAATATCGCTGTGATGCTCTCTATAATATTGCGGTATGGCCTCTTGTAGATATGCCTCCGTATTCCCCGTCACAGCTTGCTATGGCATTGAATTTCCCAAGGTTTGCTCTTTATCTTGGTAGAAAATCCTGTCCTCCGGGTATTCCGTTACAGGCAACAACCGTTCATATGAAAAATTTGAAAGAAGCGTTGGATACGATAGAACCCATGGAACACCAAGACCGGTTTCGGCATCATTCACCTCATTATTATTGGGATGATATTGATGAAGCCGGTGATATCCTCAAACAGCAAACCATCCAAATACAACGTTATGATGTTTGTACCAGTCGAAAACGATGGCAATTTGAAGCCCGGATCGAAAATGCCTTTATCGCTCAGGAGAAATAAAATGTATTTTAGTCGTGTGCATATTCGACCGGAGCACCTGACACCGGAAAAGCTGGCTCATCTGTTATCCGGGGACCTATATTTTTTTCATCAGATGTTTTGGCAGATGTTTCCCCATGAGCCGGATGCCAAAAGAGACTTTATTTATCGGCGTGATGACAAAAATAATTGGCCGCGTTTTTATGTGGTATCTCGCCGGAAACCGCAGGAAGTTTCAGGACTTTTTTCAATTGTAACTAAAGCTTACCGGCCTAAGTTAAATACCGGCCAGCGGCTCGCCTTTTCCTTGAGGGTGAATCCTGTTGTAACCCGGAAAAACGAAACCGGAGGAAAGCGGCGTCATGATGTGGTGATGGATACTAAAAAGAACTTGAAAAACATCAATGCGGATATTTTTCCACCAGAGATCATCAGAAGTGCAGGCATTCAATGGCTTTCTACCCGCTCCGAAAAATGCGGCTTTGAATTTGATCCGTTAATGGTCCATGTGGAAGGGTATTTACAGCATCGTTTTATGAAATCAAACGGCGTCAAGACAATATGTTTCAGTACGTTGGATTATCACGGTTTGTTGACAGTGACCGAGTCTGAGCGGTTTGTGAAGAGCTTGTATCATGGAATCGGTCCGGCTAAAGCGTTTGGATGCGGGCTGTTATTGGCCAAGCGGGCTTGATGACCACTGTCTGAGCATAGGGGTTTAAGCTTTTTGCAAACTTCAGAATCTTTTCCCGAGGGAGAATGATTGTATTTGATTGATTACAAACGACGTAAGGAGTTTGATGCTTCCTAAACTAAAGCCCATTGCCTTGAAAGAAAGAACGTCTATCATTTTTATTGAACGTGGTCGGATTGATGTTATTGATGGTGCATTCGTCGTGATAGACAAAAATGGTGTCCGGACACATATTCCCGTAGGCAGTTTCGCCTGCATCATGCTGGAGCCAGGCACGCGGATATCTCATGCGGCCGCGGCATTGGCATCGCGGGTGGGCACTTTGCTGGTCTGGGTAGGAGAGGCGGGTGTCCGCCTTTATTCCGCCGGTCAGCCCGGAGGGGCGCGTTCGGATCGTCTGCTCTATCAGGCAAAATTGGCTTTGGATGATAAGGCCCGCTTGGCGGTTGTCCGTAAAATGTATGAACTTAGATTCAGAGAAAAGTCGCCTGAACACAGAAGTATCGAACAATTGCGCGGTATTGAAGGTGGACGGGTAAAAACATTGTATAAAATGATGGCGAAACAATATGGCGTAAAATGGGACAAACGCAATTATAATCCTGAAAACTGGTCGGATAGTGATCCGATGAATCAATGCCTGAGCGCCGCTACCGCGTGTTTGTATGGTGTGTCCGAAGCCGCCGTTCTTGCCGCCGGTTATGCCCCCGCTATCGGCTTCATCCATACGGGTAAACCGAGATCTTTTGTATTCGATATTGCTGATCTTTTCAAATTCGATACGGTAGTGCCTGTAGCCTTCAGGGTTGCTGCAAAATTCTACGGCGATTATGAGCATCATGTACGCATCGGGTGCCGAGATATGTTTCGAGAGACAAAGCTGTTGAAAAGAATTATTCCAGCCATCGAAGAAGTTTTGGCAGCCGGGGGAATAGCGCCGCCCGAGCCGCCTGAAGAATCTATTTCTCCTGCGTTTCCTGATCCGGAGGCAATCGGTGATGCTGGTCATCGTACTTGAAAATGTTCCACCGCGACTACGCGGAAGAATGGCTGTTTGGCTCTTGGAAGTCCGGGCCGGCGTATATGTGGGTAACCTGTCACGAAGGGTCCGTGAAATGCTATGGAATCATGTTTGTGCTGGTATAGCGGAAGGTAATGCGGTAATGGCATGGTCCACAAATACAGAGTCCGGGTATGATTTTCTTACCACCGGCAAAAATCGGCGGATGCCGGTGGAGTTTGACGGGTTACGATTGGTTTCTTTCCTGCCTTTGGAAAAAGAAAATGAAGAAGATGGTTTGGTAGATGATGAAACCGCTCTTTGACAATCTCATATGTTAGAGTAATAAATCTTTTTGTTTTAGTTGGTTATAAAATAATGAAATGAAAGGCCGGCGTTTGATTTTCAGCGCTAAAACCTGGTAGATTTGGTATTGATAGATTTTATATTTAATATCAATATTGTAGAATAAGTGTGTTCCCCACGCCCGTGGGGATGAACCGCCCCGGTGCCATGAGCCTGGCCCGTGCGCTGCGTGTTCCCCACGCCCGTGGGGATGAACCGTACGACGTCGTTCCACGCCCCCTTATTCAAGGGTGTTCCCCACGCCCGTGGGGATGAACCGTCCGTTATCTTCGTCGGGACCGTCAGATTTCGGTGTTCCCCACGCCCGTGGGGATGAACCGTAGAATTGAACGCTTCAACAAGGAGGCATTCGGTGTTCCCCACGCCCGTGGGGATGAACCGACCGACACTTCGGTCATACCGCCGGACGACAGGTGTTCCCCACGCCCGTGGGGATGAACCGTCGCCAATGACAAAATCGAGTACGTCAAGTCTGTGTTCCCCACGCCCGTGGGGATGAACCGCTATTAAATTCAGCGGTCTGGAGCTGGCTTTGGTGTTCCCCACGCCCGTGGGGATGAACCGGACAAACGACCGTGGGTCGTTGGCTGTCTGGAGTGTTCCCCACGCCCGTGGGGATGAACCGGTCCTTGCCTTCGTTCACCAGTGTGTTTACGTGTGTTCCCCACGCCCGTGGGGATGAACCGTATCATCGGTTTTTCGTTTCGGTAGACTATGGGTGTTCCCCACGCCCGTGGGGATGAACCGGCTCACTTCATCAACGAAAACCGGCTCGCTATGTGTTCCCCACGCCCGTGGGGATGAACCGGCGTTCAAAGACGCGCGGAAAGCGGAGAAAGAGTGTTCCCCACGCCCGTGGGGATGAACCGATCCCACACCTTCCGACAGGCGGACCAGAATTGTGTTCCCCACGCCCGTGGGGATGAACCGGCGTATTCGCCGACAACCTGGCAAATGACTCCGTGTTCCCCACGCCCGTGGGGATGAACCGAACGTTAGAATCGTACAGCTGATTACTAACGGGTGTTCCCCACGCCCGTGGGGATGAACCGGCGTTCATTCCCATACTACCCTCTGCCCACAGGTGTTCCCCACGCCCGTGGGGATGAACCGAGCGACGCGACGGTGACGACGGCGTATCAGATGTGTTCCCCACGCCCGTGGGGATGAACCGATCGCCTTGAAAGAGCGTACCGCGAGAATCACGTGTTCCCCACGCCCGTGGGGATGAACCGAAATCGATGAAGCCTGTACAGGCCAAGACCCTGTGTTCCCCACGCCCGTGGGGATGAACCGCCCAGCATACCTTCTCTTTGTCAGCGTCATGAGTGTTCCCCACGCCCGTGGGGATGAACCGATCGACAGCCCCGGCGGGACCGTGGCCGGCGTGTGTTCCCCACGCCCGTGGGGATGAACCGCGAGTTCAGCTTTTGTAATCCCTGAATTCTCTGTGTTCCCCACGCCCGTGGGGATGAACCGGCGATATGGTGGCCATGGCAAGGCAGGAATATGTGTTCCCCACGCCCGTGGGGATGAACCGAATGATCACCGTAGACAACGACGGCGCCGGGGGTGTTCCCCACGCCCGTGGGGATGAACCG
>AMWB02017345.1_pt1 | contig 18327 bp, 16 predicted proteins | sample 200311 | NCBI WGS metagenome assembly AMWB02 (sample SAMN02737377, study PRJNA173069) | bioreactor metagenome | biome: anode biofilm in microbial fuel cells | place: USA: California | collected 2010-12-16 | reverse complement strand
TTTAAAGAGGCGGATGATTTGTAAAAAATCATCCGCCTCTTTTTTTTATTTTTTAACAAACAACTCTGAGTTGTTTCAAATTAACTAAGTTTGTCTTTTAATAAAACTAATTTACCCTGCAACAATTCTGTCTTAGCTTTCAATTCTTGCAAAGATGTTTTTAGGCTAGAAAGCGAATCTTTCAGAGCTTTTGTTGCAAGATCTTCTCTCGCTGGCAGTGGAGGAGGAGCATCCTCGTCTTTTTTCTCTACATCCGGTTTGTGCTTAGGTATTGGTTTTTGCTCAGGTTTTCTTTTAGGCAATTCTGGCCCTGGCGCTGGTTCGTGTTTTGGTGCAGGCTTTGGAGCTGGTGGAAGGGCAGGTCTCACTGGACCGTGGCCTGGTTCGCCTTTGTCAAATATGCCTTTTATTTTTGATGCAACTCGCTTAAATTCAGACTCTTTTTTTAATACAGAACCTTTTTGTATTTTTTGTTTAATTGATTCAATATCAATTTGGGGTTTAGTTTCCAAAAATTGAATAAAAATCTGAGCTTCTTGATCCTCATTCAAAGACTCAAACGTAGTCACCCAATCTCCAGTTGGATGACTAAATCCACCCCAAGATTTAAGACCTGAAAAAATACTTTCCATTTTTCCCCGCTGTTCAGCTGTCAATTGAACTTGTTGGGCAGCGTCTTTAACTTTTACAGCCGCTTCTCGCTTTTCAATTATCTCTTTATATTTTGCAAGCAACAAGTCTTCATTCGCCGAATTGATTAACCTGAATCCCTTTAATTCTGGTTTTAATCTACCCTTGTCATCTTTTCCAGATGCATTATAAATGGAATTTTCAACATCTAATATCCCTGGTATCGCATCTTTAAATGGATTTGTAATTTCGGTTTTTTCAGATTTTGAATCCCAGAGTTCATCCATCGCCTGACTTATAATTTCAAATGCTTCCAAAAATAAAGGAGCCGTTGCATCGTTCAAATTACGACCAAAAATTGGTCGTAGCTCCCGTACTTTTGCAGCAAAATCAATTCTTGCCTGTTTTGCTGTTTTTTTAGGTTTTCTTTCAGCTTGATTGTTATGAGCTTCAGCAATTGCTTTATTAGCTTTCATCTCATCAATAATACGCCTAAGTTCGGCCTTCACACTCTCGAAAGCATCTCTCTGTCTGCGTAGTTCTTCTGCCTGTTGTCTTTGGGCCTCATCCGCAGCCTTTGCCAGCTCTTCTTGACGTTTTCGCATCGCATCCAAAGCTTCTCGTTCTCTATTTTCTTGCTCTCTTCGCGCATCCTCTTCTCTCGCTCTTTCTTGCTCTATGCGATCCATCTCTCTTCTTCTTTGTTCCTCTTCTGCTATTCTTCTTGCTACTTGCTCCTGCATATCCCTAACTCTTTCGCGCTCCACATCCCCCTGCCTTGCAATTTCACTCAACTTGTCTTGCCAATACCGCAGCAATTCATTAATCTTTCTGGACACAACCATTTCGAGCGGAATAATACCTTCAAAACACTCTGCAACTTCTTGATCCCCCAATTGACCTAAAAATAGTCGCTGCAATTCTATCATGAAATATCCCGTAGGGGCCAAAATATTCCTCGTGTTTACACATCTCGCATAAATTTCATCCAACAATGCTATGATTCCATCAAGCACTTCCCGCTTGCCATCAAGATTTTCTTTGTTAACCTCACCAATATCCTTCGTAGATATGGGACTTACGTAGCCAGTTAAGAAACCTATTGCCGTATTAATGCCACCGATAACGGTATCATCAGTAATTATAGGCCTAAACCAGTCCACAAAACGATCTCTTTCTGTATCCCTAAGATCTGGGTCTGAATAAATTCTTATTTTTTCTGTAACCAAACGGCTAATATCATCTAATTTCCGTGTTTGCGCATAGATACTCTGCTTATCAACATCCCCAAGTAAATTTATTTGAATTAAACAAAAAATAAAAATCCAACCAAGTTTTTTCATCACATTATCCTTTTAAAAAAAGTTACCCATAAAAATTTAACATCAGCGAAGATATTAAAATAATATCCGAAAATAATATAATTTCAGTTTTAGCCAAACCTGTTAAATTTTGCAATTAAACTAAAAAGGCGCAGGTTTTTTGCCTACGCCTAAATCAATTTTTCAAGTTACTTTTGTTAATCAGTATTAACTGATTACAACCAGATCTTTTTTAGCATCGATTGTGAAAAGTTTTTTGTCGTGATTCTTAAGAATTTGGATCGAAAGCGGACTAACAACATAGTGCTGCACAGCTCTTTTGAGCGGTCGAGCTCCAAACTCTTTTTGGTATCCAAGCTCACCCAAAAGCTCAATTGCGCCGCTTGTAACATCAAGCTCTATGTTTTTCTCTTTTAGCCGATCACTTAGATAATCAAGCTGAATACGTACTATCTGCTCGATATCTTTTTGATTCAAAGATTTAAAGAACACGACTTCGTCAATTCTATTAAGAATCTCCGGCCGAAAGAATTTAAGAAGTAAGCCATCAATCTCTTTGCGCACTTTCTCAGTAATATCGCCTGCAGCTAAAATCAAATCTGAACCGATATTTGAAGTCATAATAATTATGCAATTTTTGAATGACACGGTGCGGCCTTGGGAATCTGTCAGATGCCCTTCATCAAGAATCTGTAAAAAAATATTAAAAACATCCGGATGGGCTTTCTCTATTTCATCAAAAAGCACAACGCTGTAAGGATTTTTACGCACAGCTTCTGTAAGCTGCCCCCCCTCTTCGTATCCAACATAGCCCGGAGGCGCTCCAATCAGACGGGCGACTGCATGTTTTTCCATATACTCGGACATATCAATGCGAATCATCTTCCGTTCATCGTTAAAAAGATAATCGGCCAAAGTTTTGGCAACTTCTGTTTTACCAACACCGGTTGGACCAAGAAATAGAAATGAACCGATTGGTTTGTTTGGATCAGCGATTCCTGACCTGTGAATTCGAATGGTATCAGATATTTTGGTAATCGCCTCATCTTGGCCTATAACTCTTTTGTGCAACTCACTTTCCATTTCGATAAGTTTTTGGCTTTCATCAGATTTTAGTTTTTCAACAGGAACGTGCAGCCAACGAGAAAGCACAAGAGCAATGTCGTCCTCATCAACTTCTTCTTTGATCAGGTGAGTTTTGAGCTTTTTAAGCTTATCCTGTTCCTGTGCTAACTTTTTTTCTAGCTCGACAATTTTGCCATATTTAATTTTTGAGGCTTTTGCAAAATCGCCCTCACGCTCAGCCTGCGAAAATTCAACTTTTGCAGCGTCAATCTGCTCTTTTATTTTTTGCATAACTTCAAGAGGCTTTCGCTCAGATTGCCACTGTTCTGATTTAATTCTATGAGATTCTTTGAGCTCTGACAGTTCTTTTTCTAAATCTTTTAGGCGCGTCTTCGAGGTTTCATCCTTCTCTTTTCCCAAAGCAACTTTTTCAATCTCAAGCTGAGTTATACGACGCTGTAACTGATCGATCTCTTCGGGTTTTGAATCAATGGCCATTTTAACCATTGAAGCGGCTTCATCAATTAAATCAATTGCTTTGTCAGGTAAGAATCTATCAGAAATCATGCGTGATGAAAGCTGTACGGCTTTAACAAGAGCAGAATCTTTGATTCTGATTCCATGATGCAACTCGTAACGTTCTTTCAAACCACGTAAAATTGAGATTGCATCTTCATCCGTTGGTTCTTCAATCAAAACCTTTTGAAACCTACGCTCAAGAGCTGCATCTTTTTCAATATATTTTTTGTATTCAACAATTGTCGTTGCTCCGACACAGTGTAACATGCCACGCGCAAGTGCTGGTTTTAGCAAATTTGAGGCATCCATGCCACCATTTGTAGCCCCAGCCCCTACAAGCATATGCAATTCATCAATGAAAAGAATTATGCCTTCCGACTCTTTTTCAATAGCCTCTAAAATTGATTTTAAACGCTCTTCAAATTCACCACGATATTTCGTTCCTGCTATCAATGATCCAAGGTCAAGCGATAATATTCTACGATTTTTAAGGCTCTCCGGAACATCATTATCAATAATACGTTGCGCGATACCTTCAACAATTGCAGTTTTACCAACGCCGGGGTCACCGACAAGCACAGGATTATTTTTCGTACGACGTGATAAAATTTGAACCACCCGCCTGATTTCATCATTGCGACCAATGACAGGATCAAGCTTGCCATCACGGGCAAGTTTGGTTAGATCCTTGCAGTACTTTTCAAGAACCTGATACCCACTTTCTGCATTCTGATTTTTCACCGCTTCCCCTCCCCGCATATTTTTAATCCATTCTAAAACTTTCTGGTCTGTAAAACCATTTTGCTTAAAGTACTGTTGGATTTGACTTGGTAGTGTTGATGTTTTTCCAAATGCCAATATACAAACATCCAGACTTATAAATTCATCGCCAAGACTTTTGGCTTCTTTTTCGCACTCACTTAAAAATTTTTGAAATGAATGATCTACTGAAATCTGTCCACCGGTAACTTTTGGCAAACGAGAAAGCTCTTGATCTACAATCACCCTTAATTTATCAATATCAAGGCCACATGCGCGAAAACCTGATGCGCAAAAGTCATTATTAAGGGCTGATGACAAAAGTTGAATTGGTGAAAACGTTGAATACTGTTCCTGAGTTGCTAACGTATATGCTTCTTGTAACAGCTCTGTGAATGCATTTGTAAATTTTTCTGAATTCATGCAAAAACTCCCGAATTTTACCTGAATTATAATTATAAAAGAATTAAGCCAGCTCTGAAAATTGTTCTCGTGGTATTGGAACATAACTTAGATGCAAAGATCTTCCCCAAGCTCTTAAGAAACTACGTAACCTGTATGCTTTTGGCGTAGTAGAATTTCTCGGAAATGCCGGATCTATGCATAAAACGCACTGCTTTTCTTTATTCCATCCCACAACAACCATCAAATGCCCATTTGTGTATGATGTGGCGCCACCACGTAACTTGCGAACGCTAACGGCCACAGGAATTTTTTTGGAAAGATATTTATACAGATCATCAAAAAAGTTTAATCTCTCAACTCGAAAGAAAACATTTCCATAAGTTGCGTCATGTGCAGCAGCAACATTAAGAGGCCAATTTCCATAAATATTTAAGTACCCATTGTCATAAACTTTATCTGCAAAATCAACCATGTAACTGTTCAAATCATGCGAACAGTCACCGTAAAGTTTTTTATTGAAATAATTTACAATGATTCCGGTAGATGTTGGCGAACACAAATCCCTGTGACGTGGGTGATTTAAAACCATTTGAGACTGCCTTGGCACACCGCTCACAATGACGGAAGGAAGATTTGAAACGTAGGAATCACCCTTGAACTTTTTAACATTTGATAAACATGCAAATAGGGCTTTTAGATTTTTTGGATTTGCACCCTTTTGAAATACGACTTTTACCTTGAATGCTGTACCCAACTGCCCTTTTTTTAATTCTACTTTAGAGTGCGTTGTGTGCACGTAACGATTAAGCTTATTAACGAAGGTTCTTTGAGAGCTGGCTCCCCACTCAGCCAAACGCTGCCACCCAGCCCATGAAGAATGCTTTACATTAACCCAAAAAGTCATTTTCCCTGATTCAGGGCGCATCGCATTCCAGGATAAAATTAGCTCAGTAAAATGAAAATTCGGCTCACATTCCCAAATAAAAAATTCTTGATCGGAATCAATTTCACCGTCAAAAATATATCTCGATACGGTTTTTGAAAATTTTTCATTACTAAAAGTTTGAGTTGAATCCAAATCTCTTCGTCGTTTTTTTCTTCCCGAAATTACTGCATTTACATTCAAGAAATTAAACGCGAAGCACGCTATTAAAAATAAAAAAATCCGCTTTTTAAATCCAATAAAAACCTTCATTAGCATTCCCCCCTGATATGAATTACCCTAAACCCTTAACAATTTTGAAGCTCAACATCACTTTCCTACACAAAACTCATTAAAAACAGAGTCTAACACGTGCTCGTTTATATTTCGGCCCGTTAGCTCAAACATAAGCTCCAAAATTTCCTTAAGCTTGTAAGCTATCAATTCATATTCTAGGGAATTAAGCTGATTTTTTACAACAGAATCAAATTTTAACTCAATTTCAGTAATTAATCGGGCCTGCCTTTGATTTAATAAAAATGAAGACTGTTGCATTAAAAAAATTTCTTTTATCTTGTCTTTTACAGCCTGCAACAATGCGGACATTCCGCTCCTTTCCTTAGCTGAAACTACAATAATATTACTATAATCTCGTAAAAATATACGTAATTCATTTGCAGATGCATCTGCTTTTTCAAAATCTGACTGATCAATTTTATTTACGACAAAGATAACTTTTTCTAAATATAAATCAATAATTTCTTTATATCTGTTTTTTTGTTCCATATTCAAATTTTGGGTGGCATCAAAAACAAGCAATACCAGATCAGCACTTTGTGCTTGGGATAAGGATCTTTCTATGCCCTGCATTTCGATGGCATCGCCGGTTTGGCGTAAGCCGGCAGTATCAATGAATGTTAAAAAAATTCCGTTATCATAAATGCTTGATTCAATAGTATCTCTTGTGGTGCCTTCTATCTGAGAAACTATTGCTCGTTCTTGATTTATAAGTGCATTAAATAATGTGGATTTTCCGGTATTGACTAGGCCAAGCAGCGCAATTTTTACACCTTCACGAATCTGCTTTTGTTGGCTAAAATTAACTTTAACCTCGTTTAATTTTTTCAAAATTTGTAAGCTATGTGTTTTTATTGATCCGTTTAAATCAATATCCCTCTGCTCTTCTTCGATAAACTCAAAACACGCCTCAACAAGACCAAGCAATTTAACAAAATCAGCCTGTAATCCAAAAAGAAAATTTGATAAAGTTCCATGTAATTGCTCCATTGATTTCTTTAGAGCAAGTTCGTTTTGTGCATTAATCAAATCGTTGATTGCTTCAGCCTGAACCAAATTTAATTTTTCGTTTAAGACCGCACGCCTTGAAAATTCACCAGGTCGGGCCATTCTGGCACCATATCTACAGGAAAGTTGGATAATTTTTTCTATAATAAATGGATTATTGTGACAACTAATCTCGATTGTGTCTTGGCCTGTAAAAGTCCTTGGCGCTCGCATCAGAAAAAACAAGACGTCATCAATTTTACTATAACCTATTGAATCGGTATTTTCCGGGTTACTACTTTCCGGATCAATTACAAAACCAAACTGAATTGTATGCGACTCTACTTGAGATACGTTTTTTCCACAAGCAAGCTTTGAAATAGATTCTATGATACTAAAAACATTATGCCCGCAAAGACGTATCAATGCCAGTGCCCCACTCCCTTGAGGAGTACATAATGCTACAATCGTCTGCTGTTCATCAGCAATGTTTATTTCATTTAGACGATTCATGAGATGAAGAGATAGTTACAAGAATCTGATATCCACGAAATTTCTTTTTATATTTTCGCTTCAAATACTGCATTAATATATATGAAATACTAGCAGAAACTGCTCTATTTTCATCTTCATTTTCCATTAAAGGCTTATCAAACATTATTGAGAGAACTTTTTTGTCGATTTTTGTTGTAAAATTGGTTTGAAACGGCAAAAATTTCAACAAATCACGTAGACCTTCACCAACGAAGTTTATCCATTCAGGGATCCAGATTTGTGACTCTTCAGGCGACAATGGCCCTTGATTTTGCACAACTTTTTTTTCAACTTTTAACTGCTCAATTTTTGAATTTGCAGCCTGTTGCTGGCGTCTTGCAAATTCTTGTGAATCCGCACTTTGCATTCTGCCACGATCTTGCTGCTGATTTCTTTCAGGCTTTTCTGCCTGACGAGGAGCATAATCTGGACTTGGCCTTCTTTGCTGCGCACCACGATGCTGAAATTCTCGTTCTTTAAATTTATTTTTTTCAGGAGCCTTGACTTCATTAAAAGTAATTGAAATTATTGCAGGACGCTTAGCAAAACCAAGAAAACCCTTTTCGCCCGCTTCAAGAATTTTAATCGTAAATTCAGATGGCTTGCCAGACTCAGTCCAGGCTTTCTCAATTGCGGTTATGATAGAAGAAGCCTCGTGAAGCATTGATTTCATTGTTACAAAATCCTTTTTCGTAAGAACCTTTGATTTGCCTTCAAATTTTTCGGTAACTATCAACTAACAATTTCACAGTACAAAATCCTAAAAAAATCCTTTTTTCAAACATTTTCTACACCAAAAATCTATCAGAATTTTATATCCAGTGCAAACAGAACATTTTTTTTGAGGTTTTGGAGCGGGAAACGGGATTCGAACCCGCGACCCTTGCCTTGGCAAGGCAATGCTCTACCACTGAGCTATTCCCGCAAGAAGTCAAACGTTAAAAAAGATTCAAATTATCTGCTTAAACTTTATATATAAAACGCATGCTTGTCAAATAATTTTTTCAAAGAATTATACCCCAAATTATATGGCGATTACACATGTACTACGGTCACAACGCCATGCAGCTTATTTCGTGGTAATTCATGGAATTGTACAAAAGATGGTGATAGGCGCTTGATAACAGAGAAAATGCGCATAAAAATATTTTTTGTAACAATCTCATCAAGCCCGTAAAATATCACTTTAGCGTTAATTCCTGCGTTTTTTAGGACGTTTTCAACGTTGAGTACTTCCATATAACCGCAATGAATTTCAAATATACGCAATCCGGAAGATATTTCACCCTTAAAAAAACCAATAATACCGTATGGATCATCTCGCTGAATAACTGAAACGAGAATGTTATCCTCGTAAATTATTCCATTTTCAAACATTGCCTGATGAACATATGGCGAAATTGCCTGTGTATCCCGAACGAAAAACAGAGCCGTTCCACAAAGCCTACCGGTAGATGAATAAGCTTGTGAAAAAATATTGATAAAATTTTCTAAAGAAACAGGCTGCAGTGCACTGCGTACTTTTGCCTGCCCCAAAACATAAATCAAAATTATTGAAAGCGGAATCAGTGCTATCAAAATAGACCAATAACCACCATGTTTTACCTTAAATAATGTTGACGCAAAGAAAATAACATTAATTAAAACAAGAAATCCAGCCAAAATTCGCTTAAATTTGTTTTTACGCAACCAAAAAATGCTTGTCATCATAATTCCGGTTATTACCATTGTTCCACTTGCTGCAAAACCATACGCGGCTGCTAAATTCAGAGATTCTTTAAAATTAATAATCATAAACAGCACAGCACAAAGTAATGTCCAATTTATAAAACCAATGTAAACCTGTGAATGCATTCTACTTGAGGTGTATTCTATTTTAAACATCGGCATAATTTGAGTCGTAATACCCTGATAAATAACAGAAAAAATTCCGCTAATCATCGCCTGCGAAGCAATCACCGTAGCCATCAAGCTCAAAATTAAAAATGGCACGTATAACCAATTCACCTGACCAAGAAACATTTCATATATAATAATTTTTGAATTTGGATTTTGAATCAGATAAGCGCCCTGCCCCAGATACGTAAAAATTAAAGCTATAAAAACATAACCCCATGCTTGTTGTATCGGCTTGCGACCTAAATGCCCCATATCGGCGTATAAGGCCTCAACTCCGGTGGCGCAAAGTATTATACCCGATAGGATAAAAAATCCCACCCAGCCTGATGTAACAACAAATTTAATTCCATAGTATGGATTCAGTGCATTTAAAATAAATGGATACTGAATAATCGCTAAAAATCCGGACCCCAAAATCGCTAAAAACCAGACAACCATAATAGGCCCAAAAGCTCGGGAAACAGCATCTACGCCCTTACGTTGAAACATAAATAACCCAAATGTTATCAAACATGCAACAGCAACGAGCGTTGCCGTTTTTAGATACTCAAGGCCGGGAATGTAACGCAAACCCTCAACTGCACTCAAAATACTTATTGCAGGAGTTATTACTCCATCCCCAATGAATAACGATATGCCTATAAACGAAAGAAATGTAATAAGTGTAACTTTAGATTTTGATTTTAAGAGTGATTTTAAGATCTCACGCAAAACGATTGTCCCTCCCTCACCTTTTTTACTTAAACTCATTGCAAGCCATGAGTATTCAATGCAAACAAGCAGTCCCAGCGTCCAGATTATCAACGATACAACCCCGATTACATTTTCAATAGATGGTCTAATTAAATAAAAAATTGCAGGAAGCGTGTAAATCGGGCTTGTTCCAATATCTCCAAAAACTATGCCCAGGGCCTTGATTATATCCTTGATCTGTTTGGGCGCAGAACTTGGCCTAGTAATTGGCAAATGAGAATCCGTCATAAAAGCCTCTCTATTTTTACTTTATGTACTATCTTTTTATAATTTGTTATCTATGAGTTTTACTAAAATGTAACCAAAAAAACAAGTTAACAATGATTTCATGCCATTCAAGCATTTTTAAACTATCCAAAATCAAACCAATTTGTATCTTAACTTTTCAAATTTCGTAGCTATACTAAGCCTCACGAAATTAAACGCATATAAAATTCAAAAATAATACTTCCAATATTGAATGGGTCCTTATGAAAAATTCGTTAAAAATAGCGCTTGTTGCAGCAACATTGTCAATTACACAGCTTTCCCGCGGTGCGACAGTTACAATCAATAATGCGGCACCGCTTAAAATTGAAGCCAATTTTGATTTAATGGCATACCCCGACACAAAAAAAATAATCAGCGAAAATTCAAGCCTAAAAGAAGACATTGGAAAAGTGTTCTTACGAGGCGTATCCATTGGTGTTCATATTGGAAATAACTTTATAGAAAATATTTTAAGTGAAAATTTGTCACAAACGCTTGGCCTAGGGGATATTGAGTATTACGTATTCAGTGAGCTGAAAAATGATGGCAGAAAAAATAGCGCCGGAGAATTTATTGTTGAATTCAAGCTTTATCTGCTCAGACTCCCAAGATTTATATATTCCGGTGGCTGTGTGGCAAAAAGCGAGACATTCAAAGTTGTAACAATAGACTTTGAAACATTTAGGCTAATCAAAGAAGAAAAAGAGCAAAACCCTAATTCACATGTGAATAGTATGTCAAATAGTGGGTCGCTTGGTTATTCATCAACTAATAACAGATAAAAAAGTTGTACAAAAAACTGCTTTCCTGTTGACAACAAGCAACTTCACAGGTAGGCTACAGCTTGTAATATTTATGAAAATTATGAAGTGCCAGGGTAGCTCAGGTGGTAGAGCAGAAGACTGAAAATCTTTGTGTCAGCGGTTCAACTCCGCTCCTTGGCACCATTTTTTTGTCTAATATTTAAAAACATGAAAAATCCTATATTTCCAAACCAAATCTTGTACAAAAAATGTGATCGTTTAAAATACTGAATAATACTCTGATAAATTTGTTTTTTGGGTAACAGTTTTTAATTGTGGAAATAAAATGTTTAACTTTCTTTCAGAAAAATTTGCAGGCGTCTTAGGTTGGCTAAAAAACAAGGGTCGGTTAACCGAAGAAAACATTCAAGAAGCTCTTGATCAGGTTCGCAATGCGTTGCTCGATGCAGACGTACCTCACGATATTATAGATGCATTTTTAAATCAAATAAAAGACGGCATCGTTGGACAAAAGCTTCAGGCAAGCTTAAATCCGGGACAAATGCTTATCAAAATTGTTCATGAAAAATTACTCAGTTTTTTGGGAGGCACAGGCTCAACAAGCCAGGTCACATTCCAAATCCCATCAATCATACTGGTCATGGGGTTGCAGGGTTCCGGTAAAACAACCACTATCGCAAAGGTTGCTAACTGGGTAAACAAGGAAGCAGCCAAACGTGGGAAAAAGCGCAGAATCCTGTTGGCTTCAGTCGATTTTTATCGTCCGGCAGCCGTTGAACAGCTTAAAATACTTGCTGCCCAGGTTGGCGTAGATTTTTATTCCGCCACAAGCACCAAACCGGTAAGCGCCGCCAAAGAGATTCAAGATTATTTCAAAAAAAATCAATATGAACTACTGTTCTTAGATACGGCCGGACGCTTCCACGTTGACGACGAAATGATGCATGAGTTAGTTGAGATAAACAAAACGGTAGCTCCAAAATACAAATTTCTAGTTTTGGATGCCATGACGGGCCAAGAGTCCTTAAAAGTAGCTAAATCATTCAATGATTCCATAAATTTTGATTTTTCTATTTTAAGCAAAATGGACAGCGACGCACGCGGTGGTGCGGCATTTGCCTTTCGTTATGCCCTTAAAAAGCCCATTGCTTTTGTTGGATCCGGCGAGAAAATAGACGATCTGGAAACGTTTATTCCTGAACGTATGGCAACAAGAATTCTTGGAATGGGCGATATTTTGACACTGATTGAAAAAGCAAGTGAAAGCATCGAGATAGACAGCCAAGAAACTATGGTCAAACGATTCTCTGAAGGCACGTTTTCTTTAAAAGATTTCGCCGAACAGCTTGATATGATTGACAAAATGGGGTCTTTGAATAAAATTACAAGATACCTTCCTGGAATGAACAGCATTTCTCCGGAGGATATGGAACGCGGACAGTCGGAAATGAAGCGTTTCAAGGCAATAATATCGTCCATGACGGAAAAAGAGCGCATTATGCCAACGCTACTTGATGGATCAAGAAAGCAAAGAGTTGCAAGGGGTGCAGGCGTAAATGTGCAAGATATCAATCAATTGCTACAAAGATTTGAACAAAGTAAGCAATTTGTTAAAATGTTTAAAAAGATGGGTAAGTTCAGAAAGTTTTTTTAACTAAAATATCTTACCTCTTAATGTTGATAGTTGTTAGTTGTTGTTAGAAAGGACATTGATAAATGGCAGTTAAAATTCGTCTAAGCAGAATAGGCAAAAAAAACAGACCTTTCTGTCGCATTGTTGCTATAGACTCTCAGAAAAAAAGAGATGGTGCTTCCCTTGAAACTCTAGGTTCTTACGATCCTGTTACACATGAAGTCATACAACTTCATATGGACAAAATAGAACAATGGATCTCAAAGGGTGCTAAATGCAGCGCCGCAGTTGAAAAGCTTATCAAGAATAAGAAAACCAGCTCACCAAAAGCAAAAGCCGCTTAACACTGGCAAAACTTTTAGATTTGTTAATTGAGGTAGTTCTTACAAACTGTATAGCTTAATTTTGGAGCAGTAACCCATGAGTATCCTTAAAGAATTAGTTGAACAAATCGTAAAAAAATTAGTTGATAAACCAGAGAGTGTCAACGTAACAGAAGTCAGTGGCGAACAATCAACTATTATTGAACTTCGCGTTGCACCTGAAGATTTGGGCAAAGTTATTGGCAAAGAAGGCAGAACCGCAAGATCAATAAGAACTCTTGTTCAGGCTACAGCATCAAAAGAACACAAACGCGCTGTTCTTGAGATTTTAGAATAAGAAGTCACAAAATATTTATAATAAAATTCGGTGGCTGGTGAACTTAACGCCAGCCATTTTTTTTTGGAAGCCATGATTAAATCATGATTAAGATATCAATTATCACCGTTTTTCCTGAATTACATGAAAATTTCATTAACACGAGCTTGATTCAACGGGCTGCAGAACAAGGCATTGTACAGTTCAATCTTGTACGTTTTTCAGATATGTGCCAACCAAAAGAACGAATTGACGAACCAACCGTTGGACATGGCGCCGGAATGATAATTAAACCTGAAGTTATCCAAAAGGCAATTGATCAGTGCCAAGAAAAGTGGGGTTCCGGATTTAAAATCTTTTTTTCGCCTCAAGGACAAAGACTTGATCAATGCAAACTAAGCAATATTTATAAAAAATTGATATCCCAGGGCCAAAATCAAGCTGGCAATTTCCCCCAAGATCTGCCTGACAAAAACCAAATCGATAATTCCCAAATTAATAATTCAACTGCTTCCACTGAATCAGATCTTCATTTAATACTTATATGCTCTCGATACGAAGGCATCGACGAACGCGTAGAAAGTTTTTATGCAGACATGACAGTATCAATCGGCGACTATGTATTAATGGGCGGAGACCTTCCAGCACAGGTCTTCTTGGAAGGACTCTTGCGATTGATTCCAAATGTTGTTGGAAAAACAGCTTCTGTAGAGAACGAATCGTTCCAGGGAGCTTTTTTTGACCACCCTGAATATGGGCTGCCAGTTGAATGGAATCAAATGAAAATTCCGGATGTATTGCGTTCAGGGAATCACAAGCAAATAGCAATATGGCGCAAAGAACAGGCTGTTAAAAAAACAATTTTAAATAGATTTGATTGGATACGAGAAAGTCACCCGGATGAAACAGATCTTGAACTTTGCAGAAAATTTATTCCTAACCATTATGTCGTAATAATGCACTCCCAAGTTATTGTTGGAGATGGGCATAAAGTTGGGCACACATCTGTGGCATCAATAGACATTCACGACATCGCCCGCAGTTGTAAAACATATGGCATCAAGAATTTTTTTATTGTTACGCAGCTTGAAGATCAGTTCAAGATCGTAAACACATTTTTTGATTTTTGGCATTCCAAAAAAGGCAAAGATTACAACTTAAGCCGCTACAACGCGATCGAATCCGTGATTTTAACAAAATCATTCGAGTCAGTACGGGAACAAATTAAACAAAAAGAGAATCTGGATCCTATCATAATTACAACATCTGCAAAATCTCATGGAAACGGCGTAAAAATTGATTACTTCAGCCAAGGACTTGTTTGGAAAGAGAATCGACCGGTTTTGATTGTTTTTGGCACAGGACAGGGGCTCAGCGATGAAATAATGGATCAAAGTAATTTTATCCTCACCCCGGTTCGTGGTCTTACCAGTTACAACCATCTTTCTGTAAGGTCAGCTGCTGCAATTATTCTTGACAGATGGCTTGGATTAAATTCAAAAGTTGAGTAAAAATTAAAAAAGAAACTCGGAGACTTTACTGTATCTATGCAAAATACACTAACTTACATTATTACAGCTTGAATATAGATATTTACTAAATTTTACCCTTGATAACTGCCCATTTTGTCTATATAATACAAGTTAAGTCTTTAAATTTTCCTGCATTTATGCTTTATAATTTGATATAATAATTTGATATAGTTTTTTAAGTTTTGGTTCAAGGAATACGATGAAATCGACTCGTTTAAGCAAAGAAACAATTTTGGATTTGGCAACAGCTGAGCGCAATTTTCCCGACTTCAGAGTTGGCGATACAATCAGTGTTGCATCAAAGGTAAAAGAAGGCGCCAAGGAAAGACTACAGAGCTTTGAAGGCGAAGTTATTGACAGTCACAAAAATGGCATTGCATCGACCTTTACCGTTCGTAGAATTGGGGCAAATAGCGTTGGAGTTGAAAGAATTTATCCATACTACTCTCCAAATATAGCTGAAATCACATTTGTAAAACGCGGTCGTGTACGCAGAGCCAAATTGGGCTACCTACGTCATCGTGTTGGTCGTGCCGGTAGAGTTAAAGAATTGGTCATCTCAAAAGAAGAAACGGCCAGAATCAAAGGCACAGGAACTCCTAAAACAAATGAATAAATTCGATAAAAATTCGATACACAAAGGGCAGCCAAAAGGCTGTCCTTTGTTATTTATCCCAATTATTTTAACAATTTTCATTGCAATTTTACCCGCATGCTCAAAAAAAGAGGCTGCCCACATTTCCTGGCAACCTCAATCAGACAATACCCAATCAAGTGATATAATTAATCCATTAAATAATCAATACGCAGGTGTGGCTCAACCCACATTCCCAAATATATCTCCTGACACATGCATCGCTCCACAAGTTGAAATAAAAAAAACTCATTATAAAACATTCGTAAATCAGGCCAGAAATATTGATATATCAACGCCTGTTGGATTCAAGCTTGAGAAAAGTGATAGTAATGAGATTATGGAAAACAGAACCATGAACGATGAGATCCTATTTTTTTTATATCATGGAAATCAGGACATAAAAAAAGTGATTTCATTCTATAAACGTGAGCTTGAAATTTTAGGATGGGACTTTAAAGATTTATCAACAAAGCAAGAGGGCCTTTTTATCTGTAATAAAAGCTCAAAAACATGCGTTGTATCAATCAGACCTAAAGATATCAGTGGCTCAATAATTTGTATCACAATAACAAATAAATTTGATCAAAATTAAAACAAGTACGGTGATTTAATGATTATAGTTTTAAAGACAATTTTATTTTTCGGACTAATATTACTGGTATCTTTCTTGGTCTTTACAACATTGATCAAATCCGTAGGTAAATTTTTTGGGTTCAAAAACTAATTTTAGTTTTCGTTACTTTTTCTTAGTTATAAAACATTTGATTTTATGCACCAATTTGCGTCCACCTATCAGAAATAACCCTAACAAAATTAATAAAATCCCTGGAATTACTGGAAGAAACAGACCAACAATTCCAATAATAATAAAAATAATCCCAAATACTAGATGGACAAAGCCATTTAGCTCACTTATTATTTCTTGAAACCAGTTATTTTGCTTCATAAGCTTGTCAAATCCTCATATTTATGTTAAAAATCTAATATAATTCTTTTTTATTGGGAAGTCGTCTAATGGCAGGACTCTGGATTCTGGTTCCAGTTATAGAGGTTCGAATCCTCTCTTCCCAGCCACACAGTAGATCCACCCATTTTTACCAGTATCGAGAACGGCTCACGCAGCTCCCAGCGCAACTTCCCAGAGTCTAATAAAAAGTTCGAACATACAAAATTTAAAAGTTGTCGTTTTTCATCAATATTCGAACTCTCATATAACTCTCTTGAGCGTTTGGCCAGATCCAGTACGGTCTTTGCTGTAATTATCACTGATTCGTCAGCATCGATATGAGCCTGCATCTCAGCCGCAATTTTCCTCTGTCTTTTCTTAAACTCTTCAAGTTTAAATTTGTACGTATCAGAATCTATTGTACCATCCATGTGTAAGTCAACCAGTTTGGATATCCTGTTCTGAATACCATCCATCTCCTGCCGCAAAGCTTGTTGCGAATGTTTAAAAAACTCTTGCTCGTTGACGAAGGCCTTTTTTAAATATGACACAATCTCTTCGATCTGTTCATTTGAAAGCCATAAATCGTCAAAGTTTTTAAGCACAGGTGCCAACAACACTTCTTCTCGTATCCATTTTCGCTTACAAGTACGCCTTGAATTGCTGCAACTGTAATAAATGTACTTACCCTTTTTAATATCGCCAGTGACAGCACATCCACATTGAGCACACTTAACTAATCCACGCAACAATAACTGTTTGCCTGCATACTGGACAGGTGACTTTCCATGACCTGCAATAATGTCCTGTACTTTATTAAACAACCACTCCGAAATCAGTGCCGGATAATTGTGCTTATAAAGCACGTCCTTAACAGACATGTACCCATAATAAAACGGGTTCTTGAGTATGTTTGATATGCAGTTTTGTCTCATTGGTTTTCCAACAGCGTTGAGCATTCCAAATTTGTTAACCTCATCCGCAATAGTTTGGAATGAATGTTGGCCGGAAGCGTAAAGCTCAAACATCCTTTTAACAAACGGTGCATTTATTGGATCAACTTCAATGATTCTTTTATTGTCAGGAGTTGAAACATTTTTGAAACCCACTGGAGCCTTCGAAGTCCACTGCCCATTCAGAGTACATTGCTCCTTACTTCGCTTAACATTATCACTAAGCTGTAGAACGTAGCTTGATGCAAATACGACTCCAATATTCCACTGCTGCATTTGAGAACTATTAGAATCCTTGTTTATAATCAATCTCTCTCGAAAAAAATGAAGCTCAACCTTACCATCTCTTCTTAAGTCGTCTAGCATAGGGGTTTCGCGAAAGCTTCTTTGTAGCCTATCCACAGTATCAATTATGAGGGCATATGGCTCTTTAGCCTTTTTTATTATATCAATTGCTTGGTTAAACTGCTTACGTTTACCTCTTGATGAAGATTCAGTGATTTGAAAAATGTGTGCTATATCTATTTTTTTTTCTTCTGCATACTCAGTAAGCCTTCTGACTTGAGCAGGAATGGACTGCCCATCTTCCTGCTCTCTGCTCGAAACCCTTGCAAATATGATTGCTTTCATTGCTGTATAAACCTCATTGGACCTGATGAATATTGTTCAATAACTTTTCTAAGTCATCTTTGTCATAGAGTCGATATTTGTTCTGCGGATTACGAAAGACCTTTATTTTGTGTAATTTTTCCCAATTCCTAAGTGTATTGGAAGTAACCCCAAGAAAATTTGCTGCTTCTTTAACACACATGTATTCATTAAATTTCTTAATCATGAAATGTATCCTTTATATATTATCAAAGCCTAGAAAACCCTGCAATC
>AMWB02016740.1_pt6 | contig 18337 bp, 15 predicted proteins | sample 200311 | NCBI WGS metagenome assembly AMWB02 (sample SAMN02737377, study PRJNA173069) | bioreactor metagenome | biome: anode biofilm in microbial fuel cells | place: USA: California | collected 2010-12-16 | reverse complement strand
AATTAAAAAAAGTTTGAACCGACGGATTTACCCGTCGGAAGAAAAACCTCTCATTGAACCGACGGATTTACCCGTCGGAGCACAGCCCCCACCCCAACCCTCCCCAAGTCGGGGGAGGGAGAGCCTTTAACCGACGGATTTACCCGTCGGAGCACAATCCTTTCAACCCGTCGGAGCACAGTTCTTTCAATCCGTCGGAGTACGAACCTTCAACCGGAAACTTTTTTATTTTTACGTTTCATTCATATTACCAAACCAATGAAACGATTCTTTTTAGCAGTAATTCTTCTTTTTGCCTTATATTCCTGCAAGTATAGCCACACCAAACACATTGGCCTCCACGAAATGGACCTGTCAAAAATGGAAACCGGCTGGGGGACCGTCCGCGCCAACCTGAGTTGTGACAGCAATCAGCTGACCGTTGCCGGAAAGGTATATGAACAGGGCGTTGGAACCCATGCCATCAGCAAAATGATGATCGATTTAAAAGGAGACGCTGTTAAATTCTCTGCTTTGGTCGGCGTCGATGATGAAGCGGGCGACAGGGCCTCAGTGGAGTTTTTTGTCATGGGTGACCAGCGGATACTATGGGAGAGTGGGACCATGAAAAAGGGAGATGAAGCCCGAAAAGTTGAGGTAAGCCTTGAAGAGGTCCGGAAACTCGCACTCTACGTTTCCGACGCCAATGATTATAATTACTATGATCACACCGACTGGCTGGAAGCTTACATTGAATACCGGAAAGAAATCCCGGTGGCTCTAAGCCAGCCAGTTGCACACCCTTATATCCTTACCCCGCCGGTACCAGAGCAACCCAGGATCAATGGACCTGCAGTTTATGGAGCGACTCCCGGAAAACCCTTCCTATACAGGATTCCTGTTTCAGGACGCAGGCCGATGAACTTTACAGCGAAAAACCTTCCCGCATCGCTGGATATGGATGTTTCCACCGGTGTTATCAGCGGTATTGCACCCGAGAAAGGAGAATATAAGGTGGATATTCTGGTAAAGAACGGGGAAGGGGAGAGTTCTCGCGTTCTGAAGATTGTCACCGGCCAGGGACTGGCTCTCACTCCTCCCATGGGCTGGAACAGCTGGAATTGCTGGGGATTAAGTGTCGATGATCCGAAGGTGCGTGCTGCTGCCGATGCCTTCATCAACTCCGGTCTGGCCGATCATGGCTGGGCTTTCATCAATATCGACGATGGCTGGGAGGCCCCTGAAAGAACCCCGAAAGGCGAACTGCTGACCAATGAAAAATTCCCGGATATGAAAGGATTGTCAGATTATGTTCATAGCAAAGGACTTAAGCTGGGCATTTATTCTTCCCCGGGCACGCTGACCTGCGGGGGATTTTTGGGGAGCTACCAGCATGAAAAACAGGATGTGAAGACCTGGTCGGAATGGGGTATCGATTACCTGAAATATGACTGGTGCTCATATGGTAAAATTGCGTTGAACGACAGCCTGGAAGAGCTTCAGAAACCTTACCTGCTGATGGATAAAATGCTTGAAGACGCTCCCAGGGATATTGTATACAGCCTTTGCCAGTATGGTATGGGCAATGTCTGGGAATGGGGAGGTGAGGTTGGCGGTAATCTCTGGCGGACGACCGGCGACATCACCGATACCTGGGAAAGCATGGCCGGCATCGGCTTTGGACAGGACGTCTGTTCACCCTATGCGAAACCTGGCCAATGGAACGATCCGGATATGCTCGTAGTCGGGAAAGTAGGCTGGGGCCCAAACCTGCACCCAAGCAAGCTTTCTCCCGATGAGCAATATACCCATATCAGCCTCTGGTGCCTGTTGTCGGCTCCTTTGCTGATTGGTTGCGATCTAAGCCAGCTGGATGAATTCACCATGAACCTGCTGACCAATGATGAAGTACTGGCGATCAACCAGGATGAGCTTGGTATTCAGGCAAAACGAGTAAGTCAGGACACCGGATTCGAAGTCTGGGCTAAACCAATGGCCGACGGCTCCATTGCGGTGGGCATGTTTAACACCGGCGTCGATTCCCCGGTCGATGCATTCAACTGGGATAACGGAATAGCAGCCAGGACACTTACCATCAACTGGTCTGACCTTGGGATCAGCGGGGTTTACCAGGTGCGCGATGTCTGGAGGCAAAAAGACCTGGGGCAGTTTGGCTCGGTCTATTCAGCAGAGGTTCCCTTTCACGGGGTAGTGCTGGTCAGGCTGACCGGTTTGAACACAAACCAAATCCCTATCAGCGACACCACTGCCGTGATCAGGTAAAAAAGGAAACTGATTCCGACGGCCACATGAATATCGACATTCAACAACTGGGAACCATACAGAAAAGTCAGTTCCCTGACGCCCACTCCGCCGATGGAAATCGGCAGCACAGCCACAGCGGATGAAACCAGGAAAATTACAAGATAAGCCAGGTGGTTTTCCGTTTCACCCAGCGCAATCAGCAGAAACCATGCACAGGCAACCTGTAACAACTGGACCATGAAACCATAACCAAAGGTGATCAGGTTGATTTTCAGAAAGTAAGGGTAAAGATATTTAATAAAGAGATAATACGCCAGGAAGACTATCGGAATAAAAAAAAATGACAGGTTGAAGATTGAAAATTGAAAGTCGAAAATCGAAATTCGGCTAATGAGTATTGACCATTGACCAGTTTCTGCAAAATCCAGGAAAGAAAATCCAACCAACGCCAGTACCACCAAAGCGACCATCCCTGAAATACGATCTGAAAGAACGGCGCCCAGTATTTTTTTTGTTCCTGTCTGATATTGTTTTTGAAGAAGATAGATCTTATAGCCGTCACCGCCTATTCCGCCGGGAAGGAAAAGGTTATAGAACATGCCCAGCAGATAAAGCCGGATATTTGTTTTTTCGGGCAGTTGGATATCGATGGCCCGGAAATATATATTGAGCCGGTAAGCCGAAACCAGTTTCGATAAAGCAAAAAATGAAAGCGCGATAAAAATATAAATCAGGTTCGACTGCCTGTACAGGGCCAGTACTTCGGAGATTTCAATTTTCCGGATCACGAAATACAAAGCTGCCGCTGTGACGGCAAATTTGAGGAGTGTATTCAGCAGTCGTTTAAGCTTGCTTCCCACCTTTGAAAATATTGCTAACCCGGTATGGTTTCTTTTGTTGTGATTCGTAATAAGTGCGCATGACGATCTCGGCAATGATCCCACTGGTGATCATCTGAAAACCGGCGACGATCAGCATGATGCCCAGGATCAGCAAAGGCCTGCCCCAGATATCCTGCCCGAGGATCTTCAGGACCAGCAGGTAAATGTTAATGATAACGCCGGGGATTAGGATGAGCAGTCCCCATTTGCCAAAAAAATGCATCGGCTTTTGAAGGTATCTTTTAATGAAGATCAGGAGGATAAGATCGCTGATCACTTTAAAGGTTCTTGATAATCCATATTTTGATTGCCCGTGGATCCGGGGGTAATGGTTCACATCCACCTGCGTGATCGTTGCTCCTTCGAGAGCGGCGAGCACCGCGATAAACCGGTGCAATTCGCCGTAAAGGCTGATATTTTTTGCCGTTTCCTTTTTAAATACCTTCAGGGCACAGCCCAGGTCTTTCATCTTCACACCGGTCGCTTTCCTGATGATCCGGTTGGCAATTCGCGACGGGATTTTTCGGATCAGCATGCCATCTTTCCGGTTCTTGCGGTTCCCCGCCACGAGGTCCCAGTCGCCATCTTCAGCCATCTTGAGCATCATGGGGATATCGGCAGGATCATTCTGAAGGTCTCCATCCAGGGTCACGATATAATCTCCCGTAGCATAATCGATCCCGGCCGATAAGGCGGAACTCTGGCCGTAATTCTTTTTAAACCTCAGCAATATGAAATGAGGATCAGTAATTGAAAGAATACGTTGTACAGTTTGATCTTTCGAACCGTCGTCCACAAAGATCACCTCATAGTCCAGCCCTTTCAGCGATTCCGTGATCTTGTCAGCCAGTAGAATGATATTTCCTTCTTCATTATAAACCGAGATGACAAGGGAGAGTTTGGGCATTGTGTTTGGATTTGGTGCAAAGATATTAATATCTTTGCTTCCATGAAAAAAGTCCTCGTCACCGGTTCTGCTGGCTTTATCGGTTTTCATACAGTGAAACGCCTGGCTGCCGGGGGATGTGAAATCACCGGTATCGATAATATCAATGACTATTATACGCCGGAACTTAAGTACTTGCGCCTGGCTGAATGCGGAATTCCAGGAAATGAAATTGAAGAATTCAAGCCGGTGTTAAGCCGGACAATTCCCGGCTATACTTTCATCAAACTTGATCTGAAGGACAGGGAAAAGACGGCCGAACTTTTTTCATCACATTCCTTTGACCTGGTGATCAACCTGGCCGCTCAGCCGGGTGCAAGACACAGTTTCGTCGACCCTTTCGTTTACATCGACAGCAATATCGAAGCGTTTATCAATATCCTGGAAGGTTGCCGAAAGCTAAAGGTCAAACACCTGGTGTATGCCAGCAGCTCCAGTGTTTATGGCGATAACCCGAAACAACCCTCAGAAGAAAGTGATTTTGTCGACCACCCCGTTAGTCTTTATGCCGCCACCAAAAAAGCCAATGAGCTTATGGCTCATACCTACAGCTCAGCATTTGGATTGCCGGTTACAGGTCTCAGGTTTTTCACCGTTTATGGTCCCTGGGGCCGTCCGGATATGGCCTATTTCAAATTTGCCCGAGCCATTAAAGAAAAAAAACCGATCGATGTTTTTAACCATGGCCATCTCGAAAGGGATTTCACCTATATCGATGATATTATTGATGGGCTTGTAAAAGTGACGGAACTTATCCCGGATGGAAAAATCCCTTACCGGCTGTTCAATATTGGTCATTCCGAACCAGTCAACCTGCTCAGGTTCATCGAAATCATTGAAGAAAACCTTGGAGCAAAAGCCATCAAAGTGATGAAACCAATGCAGCCCGGTGATGTGCTTTCCACTTATGCCGGTACGGCGCTTTTGGAAGATTATGCCGGATTTAAGCCAAAAACAACCATTGAAGATGGATTGAAGCGATTCATCGATTGGTTCAGGGAATATGAAAGGGAGATCTGATAAATTTTTAATTCTTTTTCTGGTTCTGGCAGCCGCGCTATTCATTCCGGCTTACCTGATCAATCTTAATATGGTCCAGATGATCCGCGATGAAGCCATCCGGGCTATCGTTGCGTTCGAAATGATCCAGCGTGGCGATTACATCACTCCGACCATTGGCGGCGAGCCTTACCTGATGAAACCACCTCTTTTTAACTGGATCCTCGCCGCTTTATTCCAGCTCACTGGCAGCTATTCGGAAACCGTCATCAGAATGCCGGTAATTATTACGATCGTTTTCTTTGGAGCAACCATATTCTTATTCACCAGGAAAGAATTCGGGAACCGGTTCGCCCTTGTCAATGCGCTGGCTTTTGTCACTTATGGCAGGATCATTTTTTATGAGTCGCTGCATGGTCTGATCGATATGACCTTTTCCTGGCTGACTTACTCTTTCTTTTTATTGTCGTGGCATTTTTTTAAACGAAAGAAATACCTCGCATTGTTCCTGGTCGCCTATGCGATTACAGCACTTTCATACCTGCTCAAAGGTTTACCGAGCCTTTATTTTACCGCGGTAACGCTACTGGTGCTGTTTATCCAGGGTAAACAATTCAGGATGTTGTTCAACTGGAGGCATTTTTTGGGAATTGGTTTATTGATGTTGGTCCTCGGGGGATATTACTGGTTGTATTTTGCAAAGAACAATTTAGATCCAGATCAGGTCTTTAATGTTCTCACCGGTGAAGTAACACGCAGAACGGTCGTACGTTTCGGGATATGGAAAACGATCCTCCATTTGTTCACCTATCCTTTCGAAAACCTTTACCATTTTGCGCCATGGACTGTGCTGGTGATCCTGTTCTTCAGGAAAGGAAGCCTGAAATTTATCCGGCAGAATGAAAGGCTCCGCTACATGGCACTGGTCTTCTTTTTTAACATTATCCCTTACTGGACCTCGCCCGAATCCTATGCCCGGTATATCCTCATGCTGGTTCCCCTGGCTATGACCATTATGTTAGCTTTGTATTTTGAATACCAGCGAAACAGGAACTGGACTATACAGGCGGTCGACTATATTTTCGGCGGCATTATCGGGTTAGCCGGCTTCGCAGGGATTGGTTTTTTATTGCATCCTGCTACCCGTGATTTACCTCATTTGCTCCTGATTTCAATATTGCTGTTCCTGGCCATGTCCATCATCAGTTATTTCTTTTGGAAACAGAAACCATACCGGCTCTTGTGGCTGGCCATTGCATTGCTCGTGATCAGGATGGCTTTTAATTATACGATTATTCCCTCCTGGGAAAAATCCCACCCGGTAGTGGCTACAAAAAAGCTGGCTGACGAATTGGCGGATCAAACGGCGGGACGAAAATTATATGTCTATTGGAACCCTGATTTTAAACCCGATCCGTATTTTCAATATCGTTATAATAATGAGATTTTTACTTATTACCTTTCAACTTCTCGAGGTGAAATTACACAGGTTAAAACTGAAAAAATCCCCGGCGCACTTTACCTGGCGCAATGGGAACATTTAAACAAAGCTGAATATAAAGTGATCAGGAAGATAGAGCCTGCCTGGCAGGTCCCTGTGGTGCTTATTGAATTTAAATAATACATTTTGCAGTCAATACTATATTTATTCATATTAATTATTCGTCTTTTTAAAAGATTGCATAACTTTACCAGTTTCTTTTTTCACTAAATAACAAACTAATTGGATGACTTTCAGTATCTTTAAAATTTGAATCCCATGAAAAAGGCCAGAAAGCTTTTATTTTACATTATATTCTGTTTTCTAACCCCAACAATTTATTCACAGACCAGTCCGGAATTAACGATAAGTCCTATGCTGGATCAAATGATTCCAAACATATTGGATACGGCCCGGTTTGTGAATTATATCACCGATTCATTATTACTTGGCGGAGGTAAATTATCTCATGTCGCGTTTTATGGCAATCCAAAGGGAGTTGGGGCATTCTGGTCGGGCAATGATATTGGATTTACTGAAGGCATTATGATTTCCAATGGACACGTGCTGACGTCCATCTATGAAGGAAGTGGAGGTGGTGGTGGAGCAGGAAAGAGAACCGGTGCTGATGGCATACCCAATGCTGACAGCCTTGGCCCTGATAAGAAGGAAGGAGGAAATTTAGAGCCGCCTCATTGGCTTCAGGACGATGATATGGATTATTTGGCAGGCATCATTTCAGGCCCTCCTATTCCACCTCCTCAACAACATGATACCGCCGTTGATCCCACGGTCATTACCTTCAGATTCAAACCTTATTACTCAACAATTTGGATGCGGTATGTTTTTGCATCGGAAGAATATCAGTATCAGACAGATCCGCTAAATCCACAGCATGACCTGCCCGTTGATGTTGACATGACAGATGTTGATGATGGTAGTGATTTCATGGGTATCTTTTTCAGGAAATATCCCAGTGAAGGACCTAATCCGAACAATATTGCCTCGGTCGTTGCCCAGCTTGGGGTAGGGTGGGTTCCGGTTTCCGTTGAATATATCAACCATGAAGACAACTGGGGCTATTATGTGCCGAATTATGATAATGAAAAGAGTTTTATTTTCGATGGTACAACGACTCCAATACAAATCCGGCCTTATCCTGATGGTAAAAGTGAAATCGTGCCCTGTCAGACCTACTGGGTTAAAATTGGTGTGGCCGATTATCCTAATGGACAGACACTCGATGAATATCACCTGAATCACCAAATCAATTCTGCAGTTTTTCTCGAAGCATTCAGCCTGATGAGCGGCTATGGAAAGGAATGGGAAATTACCGGGGCGATCGATAATAATGATTTTTCCGGTGATACCAGCATGGTGGAAGGAGGATGCTCCAATATGATCATGAAAGTCAAATTCAGTGTCATGCCGGAATGGTGGGACACGACGCAAATTCTGATGAAAATCGGCAATGCCAGTCTTTCGGAATTTACAGTTGATCCTCCCCTGGTAAACGATAGTGTGATCTTTATTCCGCCTTCAGCCGTCGACCCCGTTACTTATGAATATACAATGAAATTATCTGCTATAGATGACGGGATTGATGAAAATGGAGGAACTGATTTTTGGTACATCCGCTACCAGATGGATCCGTGTGATGTTCCGAAGCCGCCTGATACCCTGGGACAGTCCAACGCCGGTTATTCCGGAAAGATCGTTACGAAAGTGCTTGATTATAATCCCATAGTCAATACATCAAAGACAATGGGGCCTGATCCTGCATCCATCTACCATTGCGGTAATGATATTACGGTCACCATCTCGGATATACTGGAGGGCGGAATCCCGCCTTACACATATTCCTGGTCTAATCCGCCCCAGATTGCAAATACGGAACTGTTTACGACGACCATCATGGATAGTCCGGATTATGCGATATGTACCATATTCGACCGATGTACCAAGCCTCAGTTTCCCTATTATATTCCCGGAAAAGATACCGTAATCATCTATAGCAAACTCGAAATCCAGGCCAGCCCGGATTTCCAGCTTTGCCAGAACGGGCAATCAGTAATTAGCGTTCAAAGTACAAATGTCGGCGATGATTATACAACGGTTTGGATTTTCAATGAAACCGGCGAAACAGTCGGGACGCAATCCTCTTATACGGTCACATGGGATGAATATGGCAGCTATGCGCCCAACACGATTTCTTTTACCTGTATCGTGACCGATGAATGCGGAAATACCGATTCTGATGTGGTCAATGCGACTTTCTTCCCTGTGGTTGAGATTTCCGGTGTACCATTGATCTGTTTGTATGACACTATTCAGCTCACCTGCAGCCCCGCCCAATCCTATCAATGGTACTACAACAGTTATCCTGGAACGCCCATTCCGGGAGCTACTTCACAAACACTGAATTATTACCCGACAACTGCCGGCAATCATACCATTTGCGTTTCGATCATCAATGAGTGCGGTGAACAGGCCGATACCTGCTTCTCATTCTTTGCGTCTCAACTAATCATGGACATGACCATGAACAATTCCAATAATTTCAATACCTGTCCAAATGTGCAGTTTTCATTAAAAGAACTGAACGCTTACGATGGATGGGCATGGAGTTGGGAAGATGACGGAACACCTTTCACAGCCAGCGGCCAGACGATTACACTTGAACTTACCGAAGCTGGCGTTCACCCGGTCACTGTCATTGCGTATAATGAAGACGGCTGCTATGATACCTTGACACGGAATGTCACGGTCTATCCCTATGCCTACCCGGTTGCATCGACATCGATCGAATCGGTTTGTATCGATTATCCGACTGATTTGAGCATTGTACCGACAGGGCCGGTGAGCATTACCAATTATTACTGGACGGCGACTCCACCGGATGCATCGCTGGCAGGTCAGCAAACCAGCGCGTCGCCTACCGTTACGCCACAGGTCACCACCACTTACAAATGCGTGATCACCGATAACCATGGCTGCCTGGATTCAGCTACCGTTGAGGTGAATGTCAGGCCTAAACTGGCGGGTAATATTTTGGGAGATCCGGGATTCCAGTGCACCGACAAACCGGTTACCATTACTTTCCAGCCGACAGTCACACCGTTGCCCGATGCCACCTATTCCTGGACTTTCGATGACGGAGTACCTGCGACCAGCAACCAGGCAGTGCCGCCGCAAATTGTATGGAGTACAGATGGGCTTAAAAATATCTCATTGCACATCGAAGAACTGGGCTGCGAAGCTACATTCTACTTCCAGTACCAGGTCTATCCGGATCCCCTGGCTGCGTTTAGCGCTTCAGGCAATTTCGGATGCCAGCCCATCGAAGTTTCATTCCAGAATGCTTCTTCAAACCTCGAAAATCCGAGTTATCTCTGGGATTTCGGCGATGGAACGACGGATACCCAAACCAATCCGACCCATATTTACCCGAATCCCGGTACCTATGACATCACGCTGACGGTGACCAATTCAACGGGTTGTACAAATACATTGACTATTAACGACCTTGTTGAGGTTTATGAAGTACCGGTTGCTGATTTCATCGCCGATCCGGAAGCCGCGACGATCGATAATCCAACGATCAAGTTCTTTGAACAGGTCAATATTCCGTTTGCTTTGATCAACTGGGATTTTGGTGACAGCAGTTCCGTTTCTACCGAGCCGAATCCCCGTCACACATATGGCGCTCCGGGAAGTTACATGGTAGTCATGTACACGGAAACGGAACATGGTTGCTGGGACCGCGATACCCTTGAAATCGGGATCGTCGAAGATATCAAGGTGTTTGTGCCGAATGCCTTTACACCCAATGGAGACGGGCTTAATGATTGCTTCTCAATTAGTGGTACAACAAGTGATATCATCGACGTATTCAGAGTTATCATTTACAGCAGGTGGGGAACAGAAGTATATGACGCACCGATCACTACTCCTGAATGCATATGGGATGGCAAAGATATGTCGGGCAATGTGCTTCCGGCCGATGCTTATGTTTTCAGGATCTTTGGAACGAATATGCGAGGCGCCAAAAAGGTCTATGAAGGAATGGTGACTATCGTTAAATAGAAAGCCGTCGGAAACAGCCCCCACCCCAGCCCTCCCCCATTTGGGGGAGGGAGAAGATGGAAACAAAGGCTTTAGTCGTTGGAGCAGGAATCTATATTTTTACTCTATTCCGGTTTCTTGTCTGATTTTTCGTCCAGGGAGAATTTTATCGGAAGAACGAATTGAACCCTGACCGGTTCACCGGCATCGTTTTTACCGGGGATCCATTTCGGCATCGCCTTGACCACCCTCACGGCTTCTGCATCACATTCACTGTCAAAACCCTCGAGTACTTTAACCTGTTTAACAGATCCGTCTTTTTCTACTATATACTGGACAAATACCTTCCCCTGAATTCCTTTGGTGCGGGCTTCCTGGGGGTACTTAATATTTGTCACCAGATATTGGACCAAGGCATTTGTTCCGCCAGGGTATGAGGGCATTTCTTTGACAATCTCATATACAGGGTCTTCCTGGGCAGTTACTGCTGTATTTAATGCTTTTTGATCAACAGTGGTCTTTTGCTGTGTATCCTGTGCTGAAAGAATGTTACTGCTGCCGGCAGCAAAAATAAGCATCGCTAAAAGTAGCGCGGGCAGTGCAAATCCGACCTTGAAGAGGGTCCATGATGCAGAACGTGTTTTTGTCATCATTGTAATTCTTTTTTTAAGTAATGAAACATTAAAATTATTGGTCAGGTTATTGAGCTGAAGCCCCATGGCTTCATTCAAAATCAGCGATTGATAGTCATTGACCCGGAATCCCTTCTTCAATACACCTTCATCAGCCAGGAATTCATGCAGGCTTTTGACCGACCTGCCCAGAAACCAGATAAAAGGATTGAACCATTGCAGGATGATAGCAAATTCGATGAGAAGAAGATCAATGGTATGATATTGCCGGATGTGAATCTTTTCATGAGCGATGACCGGTGTAAGTTTTCCATCAATATAATATTCCTTGCGGATGAAAATCAGGTTAAAAAAGGAGAACGGGGAATATCCTTTGTCGACAAATACCAGGTTGGCACCATCCTGCCGGGTTATCCGGTTCCGTTTTACGACCAGGAACAACTGGATCAGCTGAACAACCAGTCGCAGGGTAAAAATCGCCGCCCCGGTAAGATAGATCACCACAACGATCTGCATCCAGGAAAGGTGCCCGGAAGTGACATTTTCAATTTTTTCCGGCGTGATCAAAACAGGGTCGAGCATGACAATCAGTGATGATGCCCGGCTGGTTTCCGGAAGATGAATATCAAACAACGGAATGATCAACGCGAAAATGAGCGAGGTCATCAAATAAAAACGGTTGACATGGAAGAAAGTGTCTTTTCTCAGGAATAGCCAATATACCAGGTACATGGCGGTAAGGATGGCCGACGACTGCAACAGGTAAATGATGATCTCATTCATGGCGTTCTCTTTTTTGCTTGCGGATTTCCTCGTCCATCAATTGACGGATTTCTTCCAGTTCAGCGACACTCAGGCTTTCCTCGGCCGTGAAAAAACTGGCCAGTGACTTGTAAGAATTCCCGAAATAGTTGGCGACAAAACTCCTGAAGTAAGTTTTCGTGTACTCTTTTTTGGAGATCAGCGGAAAATACTCGTAAGTCCGTCCATAGGCTTTATGACCGATGAACCCCTTTTGCTCGAGTATCCTGATGATTGTCGAAACGGTATTGTAGGCAGGCTTTGGCTCAGGGAACTCATTTAAAATATCATGCACCAATCCCGGTCCTTTTTCCCAGATGATATGCATGATCTGTTCTTCTGCCCGTGTAAGCTCCCTCCCGGTACTTTTCAGTTCTTTCATCGCTGTAAAATTTGTATCTGAATAAGGATACAAATATACAACTAAATAATTAGTTTGTCAACTATTATTTTAAGAATTATGATTTTTGCTCCGACGACTGCTTCAAATAATATTCGCCTCAACTTTGGTTTCAATATCAACCTTTACGGTAAACGTCACGCCGGAGAAATCAGCTTCTCCTGTTAAAATAATGCTAAACTCCTGGCCATCCATTAAAATATCTCCTACAGTGTCCCATTGTCCGTTTTCATTGCCAAATGTTATGGTCTTGCCTGTGGTAAGCAATTCATTCTGAAATGTCCATATCGCATCATGCTGGAAATTGTGAATGTTCAAATCTGCTGAAATAATGGTGACATTTTCCTGGGACATGCTTGTAATGGTTGCCTTAACCGACTCGATTTCATAGTTTTTTATATTGCTCAGGTAGATGTTCACATTCGGGTCATCTGTGGGAACAATTTCGACACTGCCACCGAATACGGGATTGTTCAGGGATGATTTGCCACCACCAGCGGTAGTGCAGTCGACATCACCCGAAAAAGTCGCATCGAAGTTAACGGTGTTCAGATCATCTACTTTTTTACAACTTGTTAAAAACATGGAAGTTACTAATAACAGTAAAAGAATAGTTGCAATTTTTTTCATAAAATATTGAATTAGGAATGATTAATTACAGGCAAAAGTATAAGGTCAGTAATTGGGAAACTATTTAATTAACATCGGATTAACAAAATAATCTTTATCTTTAAAGCAGGATCCAAAACCACCAATGCATATGAAAACCCTGAAACGTCGTGATTTTATCAAAACAGGTTTAATGGCAGGCGGAGCCGTTGTCCTGGCCAAACAATTATCAGGTGCGGAATTTGCTGATCAAAACAAGGCAGAATATCTTACACCTTCCCCGGGTGAAATTCCGGATATTGTGACGATTGCCGGAGATAATCCGGATATCAACGTAGCCAGACTGCTGGACCCTCTGGGGGGAATCGGTCATTTCGTAAAATCCGGACAATCGGTCGGATTGCTGGCCAATTCACCCTGGAAAAATTCGGGTTTTTATACCCAGCCTGATGTGATTCTCGCGGTGGCCGGTCTTTGCCTTCAGGCCGGCGCCAGGGAGATCATTTGTATCCATCCGGCTCAACGCTCATTTTGGGAAAGGGGAAGTTTGTATTCCAAATATCAGGACATCATTGATCAAATGAAGTATGGTGATGAGATGATCTACATGGATATTCCCAAAGGTAAAATGCTGAAAAGGGCTGAAATATACAAAGCTTTCATGGATGTAGACGTGCTCATCAGTATTCCGGTTGCGAAACACCATGCCGGTGTGATGTTTTCCTGCAATTTCAAGGGATTTATGGGAGCCGCTTCTTCCGATACCAACCGTGGAATGCATTCGCCCGACGGACAGTATACGTATGATGAAGAAGAATACCTGGCCCAATGTATTGCTGACCTGAACCTGTTGCGCAAACCCGACCTGTGCATCATCGACGCCATTGAATGCGGCACCAGTAATGGACCTGCAGGGCCGGGCAGAACCGTAAAACCGAATAGGATCATTGCAGGGACCAGTGCTCTGGCCACGGATATTTTTGCCGCAAAGCTTATCGGGTTTTTACCGGATGATATCCTGACTTTTCAAAAGGCCTACGATCATGGCCTGGGTGAAATTGATCCCTCAACCTATAAATTGACCGAACTTTAATTGAAGTTCACCCTCCTTATTCTTCAGTTTACCATCTTTCCGTTTACTTCCGGTTTGTGGCGGGATATCTTTGTTTCATCGTTTAACAATAAAAAAACAAAAAGCCATGAAAACAGCAATCTTAACCTTCGCCATGATGATCCTGATGACCGTTTCTTATGCAGGGACCACCGATGATAAAGTCAATCCCGGCACACCTGAGAAAAAGGAATTCAAAGCAACGATCGTGCAGCCCAGTGATCATATGATCAACTTCAGGGTAACCAATCCATCTTCAGAAAAAGTTGTGATGAAAATCTACAACGAGAGAAAAGTAAAGGTATTCCACCGTTCGACAAAATCTTCGAAAGATCTGAGCATCAAATGCGACATGACTAACGTTGATTCAGGAATATACACCTGCGTTGTGTTGCGCAACGGGCAGGAAGAAGTCAGAAAGCAATTCATCATCCTGAACTGATCATACTTCAACAATCATCACGTTCTTTCCCATGTTGAAAATTTGCCTACTTTTGATTAAGGACAGAATCAGGAACCAGGCAACCAGGCATAGCTTATGAACCTTTTTATTTTCAAAAAATGGTACTACCGTCTGCTCACTGGTATTTTTGCCGGTTTGCTGACCTGGTTGCTGGTCGAGGTGGGTCTTAATATTCAGTACCGCTATTTCGAGTTATTTGCAAATCCCAGGAATTACCTGTATGCGGCTGTTATTGGGGCCATGATGCTGGAAAGCATTTACCGCACCGGTCTTTGGCTTGAGAAAAACCGGTCCTGGGAATTTGGACCGGCCAGGCGGTTTGTACTGCAAAACCTGGCCTGTATCATCATTGCAGGATTTTGGATCGTTGCCGTCCGGTTTATATTTTTCTACCTGATCATGCCGGGTGAACTCATTATCATGACCGATGAGATCATGATCTTCATGCTGGTCATCTTCTTCACACTCACATTAAACCTGGCTGAATTGGGATCGTTTATTAATGACAGATATAGAAAATCGTTAGCAGAAGTGGAAAAATTCAGAAAAGAAAATGCGGAGTACCAGTTTGAAATGCTCAAGCTGCAGTTAAATCCGCATTTTTTGTTTAACAGCCTGAACACCCTTTCTTCGCTGGTGCATGAAGATGCTGAAAAATCGGCTGAATTTATCCGGAAACTTTCGGATGTTTACCGGTATGTGCTTGATAACAGGAACAAAGAGTTGGTTACACTGCGTGATGAAATGGAGTTTATTCGTTCCTTTTCCTTTTTGCAGGGTTTGCGATTCCAGGGCATGATTGAATTCCGTTTCGAAATCAGTGAAGTTTCATTGGACAAAAAAATTGCCCCGATGACCTTGCAATTGCTGGTTGAGAATGCCGTCAAGCATAATGTGGTTTCCCGTAAGATGCCATTATGGATTTTAATCAGGGCTGAGAATCAGCAGATCGCTGTAACGAACAATTTTCAGCCGAAAGACGAACAGAAAGGTACAGGGATCGGATTGAAAAATATAACAAGCCGTTATGAATTCCTGACCGGTAGAAAAGTTAAGATTAATCATGATGAAAATCACTTCAGTGTTGTCATTCCATTAATTTAAACGTATGAAGATCCTGATCATAGAAGATGAGCCTTTTGCCCGCACAGAACTGATCCGCCTGCTTAACGCTACCGGAAGGGAATTTACAATTCTTGACGAGATCGATACCGTTGAAGACAGTGTAAACTGGCTGAAATCGCACGCACGCCCTGACCTGGTTTTCCTTGATATCCAGCTTGCCGACGGATTGAGTTTTGAGATATTCAGGCAGGTCAGCGTTACATCTCCGGTGATCTTTACCACAGCTTTTAATGAATATGCCATCAAAGCTTTCCAGGTGAACAGTATCGACTACCTGCTGAAGCCGATCAGGCTGGAAGCCCTTGAAAATGCATTCCGGAAGCTCGATGACTTGCGGTCGGTTTTAAATAACCAGGATATGCGGGTTGACCAGAAACAACTGGAAAACCTTCTCAGGATGATGAACAGGGAGTATAAATCCCGGATCCTGCTTAAAACCGGTGATCTGATCAGGTCGGTTGAAATGGAAGAAGTTGCCTATTTTTACGCCGAGGATGATGTGGTGTTTGCGATGTTGAGGAATAAAACACGGGCTATTGTTGATTATACGCTGAACCAGCTTGAAGGAGAACTTGATCCGAAGTTATATCACCGGATTTCCCGGGGTTACATTACCCGGATCACTGCCATTAAAAAAGTAAGCAAATATTTCAACAGCCGGTTGCTCGTTGAACTTGATCCACCGGCCGAAGATAAGGTGCTTGTCAGCCGTGTTAATGTGCCTGAAGTGCTGAAATGGCTGGGAGACTGATAATTGAAGGTTGAAGGTTGAAGGTTGAATGTTGAAGGTTGAATGTGCTTTTGAATAAGTTTGGAATTTGGAATTTGGAATTTGTAACCTGGTATGTATCTGAGCCTTAAAATACGATCTTTTCTCTTACTGCTTATTTCAGTATTGTTGCTGACGGGCTGTTATGATATGACGATCCAGGTGGTCAAGGTACCGGGTACGACACCACCGTCGGAACCGATTTATATTTCCGGAAATTTCAATAACTGGGACCCGGGCGATCCGGATTATATCCTGCGGAAAAACAAGGATTCCATTCTGGAGATAAGGCTTCCAAAAGGGGTTGGCGAGGTCGAATATAAGTTTACCCGGGGTGACTGGAGTACAGTTGAAAAGGATCCTTGCGGTTTCGAGATTAACAACCATATTGCTGTTTATGGCAGGCAACCGGTCATCCAGGACAGCATCCTGAGCTGGAACGATCTGCCAAAATCAGGCTGTCCGAGCGTTTTGCTGATTATTGATTCCTTACCTCAGAATACGCCTTCCAACGCTGTCCTTTATCTGGCCGCCAACTTTAATAACTGGGATCCGGGAAGCCGGTACTGGATGTTTTCAAAAGCAGCGGATGGTAGATATTTCATTGAAGTACCCCGGGTAAAAATAGACCGGATGGAATATAAAATAACACGCGGCGACTGGGGCAGAGTGGAATGCAATGCTAAGGGAGAAGATATTGAAAACCGCGTTATTAAAGGAAAAATAGACCGGGAAATCCGAATCTCGGTTGAAGCGTGGAAAGATAAATGGGATTGGTAAAGCCGATTAAATTTCAGGTGGCTGAAATCGTTTTTACAAGATTCTCCGACAGTTCCCAAAGTTTCTTTCCGTTTTGTTCATCCTCCGCTTTTTCATCGATGGCCTTTCTGGTCATTTTAAAGAGATAGTCATAATCCTTTCCTTCCTGGTTTCTTGATAATGCAAGATAAATTACGGGTTCAGCAGCTTTTTTCGGTGATTTGAAAAATATAGCGAAGACCAGCTTCATTAAAGGTTGGAACAGGGCAGGCGCTTCACGGGCTATATTTGAATTAACCGGCCCGGGACATAAAGCAAAGACAGAGACCGGGGTATGGCCATTCAACCGGATTCTCCTTGAAAGCTCCCGGGTATAAGTGGTTAACAGCAATTTATAGTAGCCATAGCGCTCAACAGTTTTATTGATGCTATATGGTTTATAAACGCCAAAATCATCCCAGTTAAATTCCATGGGATACCGGTGGCTTTCCGACGACACGAAAACGATCCTTGGAATTTCCTGGCCGTTTTTACGAAGGCAATCAGCTTTTAATAATCCATTGATCAAAATGAATTTTGAAAGATAATTCACCATGAACATTTCTTCCAGTCCCTGCCTGGTTTTCCGGCTCTCTTTGGGAACCATCGCGGCATTGCTGACGACAATATCGAGCGGGGCATACTTTTCTTTTATTGTATTAATCAGGTTCTGAATGGAATTGATATCTGCAAAATCGACATGGACCATCTCCACCTGCGAGTTTCCGGTTCTCTTTTTCACCTCTTCGCCCTTGTGGGGAATACCGCTCCGGCAGGCCATGATCACCCGTGCACCTCGCTTTGCCAGCAGTGTAGCCGTGGCAAAACCGAGCCCGGAGCTGGCCCCGTCGATTAAAACGGTTTTTCCTTCCAGCCTTTCGTCATCCAGGAGGGATCCGACTTTGTCCTGTTTTGCAAATGCAGCCCTGATCCCTTCCCAGGTCGAGCTTGCGGGATTTTTATAGTTGCTGGTTTTCATATTTTCGTACTACCACTATAGTGGGACTACGAGTT
>AMWB02102838.1_pt1 | contig 18357 bp, 18 predicted proteins | sample 200311 | NCBI WGS metagenome assembly AMWB02 (sample SAMN02737377, study PRJNA173069) | bioreactor metagenome | biome: anode biofilm in microbial fuel cells | place: USA: California | collected 2010-12-16 | reverse complement strand
TATAAACTGTTCCCGGACATCTGTTCAGTTTGGTTTCAATAGTTAATGTTATTCTTATCACATTTTTCTCTTCTATAATTGGCCTTTTCATTCCAACAATCATAAGGGCTTGCCCATAAAGTGCCTTACTTTATGGGCAAATCGCCTACTTTGTAGTCAAGTAGCTTACTTTATAGTCAAATTGCACATCGACAGCTTGTTATGAATTGAACCATGCATCTTGATCGACATTTTGTATAATTGTCGTGCTCATTAAGGACAAAATGATTAAATGGTGTTATCATAGCTAGGAAATATTATATATTCATAAAATTATATGCATTGTGTGGTGTTTCATGAATAAAATTCATAAGGTTGTTTTCGGCATTTTCATAATCATAATTTTAGTGTTTCTCTTGCAGTATATTTTAATATTTGGCAGTTTGATCTTCTTGGGTATTGCAGAAACTGTGCAGGATAGTATGGATTGGGAGTATTATGGAGATGACGTTAAAAGTAACTACATGTACAGTCTTGAATTTCATGTATCATCTACTCCTGGCATTAGAACTGCAATAGATAATGTGGTTATATACATTCCAGTAGTTTCAGGAAAAGATAATTTGTCAGTAAGTGAATCTTTTATTGCTGATGTGAAACAAGGCAATGCTTATACTGGAAAATGGGATTGTTACTTTGTAGAAACACCCAATGGTACCATGATAGCTGTTGAAAACGTAAAGCCAATAATGGTCAGTGAAGAACGGAATATTGTGCTTGATACTTATTATGAAACAGACTATATTATCGATACTCTTGAGCCCATAGAGAATGCTTTAATTCTACCAATTAACTCAGATAAATCCTCAAAATCATTTTCTGACATTTATGTGGAATATGACATTAGTGAAGAAGATGCTAAAGTTAATTTTGATGTAAGTGTGAGTGGGACTAATACATGGTACAACTCACGTAGACAAGATTATTACTCGCAACATTGCCATCTTACTCTGATAGGTTCTCAGGACAGCTGGTATAAAGCAGACAATATTATATCTGCTGGGGAAGGTAGGTATCCAGAGATTCGGGAAATTAGAAGTTCAGAATCATAATTCCAGTCCCAAATGCTGAAATTTGGTTCACTTTTAGGAATCGATAGTAACATGTGATATTATTACTTGATTTTATGACTACATTGCATCGTTTGTAGTCAAGAAAAGTTTATGGACTAAACCTCAAATTCTACAACTACTTTTTGATGCGGTTACCGTTTGCCGCCTTAGAAAAAATCGCATATTGCTCCATGTTATTACAAAGAGCTTTTCTTGCTTGTTATTAATAACTTTACTTGATAGTCAAAAGGGTTACTTTATGGTCAAATAGCCGAGTTTGTAGTCAAGTATACTTTATGGTCAAGTCCAACCATTACGAAAAATTTATATACTATTAAGTAGGTAATGGGTTACTTAATGCCTAAGAGGTAATAGGAATGGCACAAAAAGCAATGACCAACGAGGAAGTGCTGCAGCAAGTTGCAGAAAATGATGTAAAGTTCATAAGGACACAGTTCACTGATACTCTGGGTATCGTCAAAAGCTGGGCAATTCCGGCAGAGGACCTTGAGGGAGCTTTCAAGGACGGTGTTATGTTCGATGGTTCTTCGATAGAGGGTTTCACAAGGATCGAAGAATCCGATATGATGCTTATGCCCGACCCTTCCACCTTCAGGATCCTCCCATGGAGGCCAAAGGAAGGTGCAGTGGCCCGTATCATCGGTGACATCAAGAGACCTGATGGTACTCCGTTCGAAGGTGATCCCAGGTATGTCCTGAAGCAAGCCATGGCCGATGCGGCAAAAATGGGATACACGATGAACGTAGGCCCGGAGCTTGAGTTCTTCCTGTTCAAGCTGGACGCAGAAGGTAACCCTACAACACATCTGACCGACCAGGGAGGATACTTCGACTTCGCCCCTCTGGACAAGGCACAGGACCTAAGGAGAGACATAGATTTCGCACTTGAGGCAATGGGTTTCAAGCTGGAAGCTTCTCACCATGAGGTAGCCCCTTCACAACATGAGATCAACTTCAGGTTCGGTGACATGCTTTCCACCGCAGACAAGGTCATTACCTTCAAGTACGTGGCAAAATCCATTGCATATCACAAGGGGTACTATATCTCCTTCATGCCAAAGCCTCTGTTCGGTGTGAACGGTTCAGGCATGCACACTAACCAGTCCTTGATGATGGACGGCAAGAACGCCTTCTATGACCCGGAAGCACCAAACGGCCTCTCACAGACGTCCATGTATTACATAGGCGGTATACTGAAGCACATCAAAGAGTTCGCTGCAGTCACCAACTCTACTGTGAACTCCTACAAGAGGCTTGTACCGGGGTATGAGGCACCTATATATGTCACATGGTCTGCTTCCAACAGGAGCTCTCTCATCAGGATCCCTGCAACAAGAGGCATTGGTACAAGGGTCGAGCTAAGGTGCCCTGACCCTGCATGTAACCCATACCTTGCATTCGCCCTGATGCTGCGTGCTGGTCTTGACGGCATAAAGAACAAGATCGAGCCACCGGAGGCCACGAACGTCAACATCTTCAAGCTCAGTGAAGAAGAGCGCGCTAAGAGAGGTATCCAGTCTCTCCCCGGCAGTCTGAAGGAGTCCCTTGATCTCATGCGTGCCAGCGAGTTCACAAAGGAGGCTCTTGGTGAACATGTCTTCAACAGCTTCCTTAAGGCAAAGACCGCTGAATGGGATTCATACAAGGCACAGGTTCACCAGTGGGAACTGGACAACTACCTGAGCATATTGTAAGGGAACCATCCCTTACATATAACTTTATTTCATTGTCCTTATGGACGTTAGATGCCAATAGCTTTTAGTTTGGCTTCCCTCTATTGGAGATCATTCCCAATGAACGACGAAGATAGGCCTTTTATGGATATTTGCATGGTTAGTCCGAAAAAGGCAAATTGATGTATCTCCAAAAACAGTTCTTAGTGGTAAATATGTGCGGAATTATAGGCGTTATAGACCGGGGCCGGTCTGGCATGGACGGCTCAGGCATAAAAGAGGCCCTAAGCCTGATGAACGAACGAGGAAGTGGAGAAGGCGCGGGTTATGTAGCTTATGGCATATACCCAGATTATCCGGATTATTATGCTCTTCATGTCTTCTATGACAACCTGGTGGAACCGAAAAAGAAGGTAGACGACTTGCTTGAAAAGTGGGGACGCATAGTCCAGCAGGAAGAGATCCCTACCTATGAGCAACCCGGCCTTAGGAAGAAACATATTCCATGGCGGTATTTCTACAAGCCCCATAAGGATCTTGTGGTAGGCAGTTCCACACCTGAAGATGATCTTGTAAAGACCCTTGTGATGGACATCAACTCCCGTATAGATGGTGCTCTGGTGTTCTCTTCAGGCATCAATATGGGAGTGTTCAAAGCGGCCGGCTGGCCGGAGGATGTTGCGGATTTTTACCGCATACAGGATTACAAGGGTTACATATGGCTTGCTCATAACCGTTACCCAACGAATACTCCAGGTTGGTGGGGAGGCGCCCATCCATTCAATCTGCTTGACTGGTCAGTGGTCCACAATGGAGAGATCACTTCTTACGGTACTAACAGGCAGTATGTGGAAAGCAATGGCTACAAGTGTACTATGTTCACGGATACCGAGGTTGTAGCTTATCTCTTTGATATCCTGGGCAGGCGCCATGGACTGTCTGAAGATCTGGTTGTAAAGGCTTTGGCTCCTCCTTTCTGGGATGAGATCGATGCAATGCCCGAAAGACAGCGGAAGATCGATCACGCCATGCGTCTCACATACGGGGCTGCCCAGATGAATGGACCTTTTGGCATAGTTGTGGCTACCAGCCAGGGTATAGTAGGTTTCACTGACCGTATCAAGCTACGTCCTTTGGTTGTGGCTGAGAACGGAAACAAGCTCTATATCTCCAGCGAGGAGGCAGCTATCAGGGTGATGGACCCGGATGTGCAGAACATCCGCATGCCCAGAGCAGGCGAACCGGTCATAGGGAGGGTTATTGTATGACCCTGGGCAGTGTACCTCTGCGGTATAAGGTCAGCATCGACCGTGACCAATGTATGCAGTGTATGCGCTGTGTGGACAATTGTTCCTATGGTGTCTACAGAGTGGAGGGCGACAAGATCCTTATCGACTCTCGCAAATGCACTGCATGCCACCGTTGTATTTCCATGTGTCCCAGAGATGCCATCAACCTTCAGGAGAAACCTGTGGATTACCGCAGCCATCCCCTGTGGACAGCTCAGGCCAGGGAGGATATCATCAACCAGGCCCGCACTGGCAAGATAATCCTTGCAGGTATGGGTAATGCACTTGATTATCCTATAATCTTCGACAGGCTGGTATTGGATGCCTGCCAGGTGACAAATCCAAGCATCGATCCTCTGAGAGAGCCCATGGAACTGCGCACATACCTGGGTAAGAAGCCTTCAAGGCTTGAGTTCAGAAAGAACGATGAAGGTGATGTGGAACTTGTCACGGAGCTTGCCCCTAACCTGAAGCTTGAAACACCTATCATGATAGGCCATATGAGTTACGGAGCTATCAGTCTCAATACACAGCTAAGCCTTGCCAAGGCAGTGACCGAAATGGGCACTTTCATGGGCACAGGTGAAGGCGGAATGCATAAGGCTCTGCATCCTTATCAGGACCATACGATCGTGCAGGTGGCTTCAGGGCGGTTCGGCGTTGACATCGATTATCTTGAACGTGGCGCAGCCATTGAGATCAAGATCGGACAAGGTGCCAAGCCAGGCATAGGCGGTCACCTGCCAGGTGAAAAAGTATGCGTTGATGTGTCCTGTACGCGTATGATCCCCCTGGGTTCAGATGCTATAAGTCCGGCACCTCATCATGATATTTATAGTATAGAGGATCTGGCGCAACTGGTCAGGAGCCTTAAGGAAGCTACAGAGTGGAAGAAGCCGGTGTTCGTGAAGATCGCAGCTGTACACAACGTAGCCGCTATAGCTGCAGGTATAGCGCGTTCTTCAGCAGATGCCGTTGTGATCGATGGTTTCCGTGGTGGGACAGGTGCAGCTCCCAAGGTGTTCAGGGACAATGTAGGCATACCCATAGAAGCAGCTATAGCTGCTGTAGATCACAAGCTGAACGATCAGGGTGTAAGGAATGAGGTTTCCATCATTGCCAGCGGAGGCATACGCAACAGTGCAGACCTTGCAAAATCCATTGCTCTGGGGGCGGATGCAGTATATATCGGAACAGCTTCCCTGATAGCTCTTGGATGCCGGGTGTGTGGTAACTGCTACCGTGGTCTCTGTCCCTGGGGCATAGCCACCCAACGGCAGGACCTGGTAGACCGTATCGATCCCGAGATAGGGGGAAGGAACGTTGCGAACCTTATTCATGCCTGGACACTTGAGCTAAGTGAGCTGATGGGTGCTGCCGGCTTGAACAGCATTGAAAGCCTCAGGGGTAACCGCGAGCGTTTGCGTGGATATATGCTGGATGAAGGTATGCTGAAAGTGCTGAACGTCGAGCCGGTGGGGGCATAAAGATGGAAAAGCTGGTCATTGATGCAAAAGGTATGCATTACACTCCACTCAATAAGCAGATTCGGCAGGCTGTAGCTGCCGGTGTTAAGGAGATCGAGATAAACAATGTACTTGGGCAGCGTTTTATAGCCAACGGTCTCAGAGGTGATGTGAAGATCACCATCAATGGTATTCCCGGGGGAGACCTCTGTATGTTCATGAACGGCCCGGAGTGCACTGTTCACGGGGATTGTGAACATGCTCCCGGAAACACTATGGATGGGGGTATGATCATCGTCCATGGGAGTGCAGGTGACGCTGTAGCTCACAGTATGCGTGGCGGAAAGGTGTATGTCCGGAATAATATCGGGTACCGTGGCGGTATACACATGAAAGAGTACGAATCTAAGAAGCCAACTCTTGTAATAGGTGGCACTTCTCATGCATTCCTCGGTGAATACATGGCAGGAGGTCTTATATTGGTCCTTGGCATGGGTTCACAGCCACTTATGGAGGACAGAGGTATCGGCAGCGGTATACACGGGGGAGAGATCGTGATCCGTGGAAAAGTGGCAGACAGGCTTCTGGGAGTAGGTGCCAGGAAAACAGAGTTCACTGAAAGTGATCTCGAAAGGTTATCTCCGGTAATAATGGATTTCTGTTCCAGGTTCGATATAGATCCATCCCCTCTCATGGATACTAACTACACACGCATCGTTCCCTCGAGCAGCAGGCCCTTTGCTGGCAAATACACATGGGAGTGATAAAAATGGGCAAAAATTATCTAGATCTTAAGGCTGAGGTCTGGGACACAGGCATATGTGCGGCATGTGGTGCATGTGTGGCTGTGTGTCCGGCAGATGCCATATTTTTCAAGACTGGGGAAGAATCCATAAGTCCCTTCAATAATGGATACTGTAAGGAAGTCACTGACGGAGTACCATGTGGTGCATGTTATGCTACCTGTCCCAGGCTGGACCCGGCACCAACCGAAGTATTGGGCGAGTATCTGGATATCTTTTCTGCAAAGGCTGATATCCCTATCCCCGGAAAACAGAGTGGAGGGGCTGTCACCGCTATTCTGGTGAATGCTCTTGAACAGGGTATGATCGACGCAGTGGTCACAGTAGAAGAGGATCCATGGACCCTTAAACCATCGTCCACTGTCATCACATCGGAAGATGTGCTTATCAATCAGGCTGGAAGCCGTTACAACTGGTGGGTGCCACTGGTCTCTTCTCTGAAAGAGGCTGTCATCACCCGTAAGTACAGAAAAGTTGCAGTTGTGGGCGTGCCCTGTGTGGTGCAGGCTGTCAGGAAAATGCTTGATAGCGACCACGACCTCCTGAGACCATTCGGGCGTTCCATCCGCTTGGTCGTCGGCCTTTTCTGTACAGAGACCTTCGACTACGAGAAACTGGTAGAGGAAAAACTGATCCGGGAGCGCAGCATCGAACCTCTGGACATGATCCGCTTTGATGTGAAAGGGAAGCTGGAGATCACCATGAAAGATGGTAGTCTCACAGTTATACCGTTGAAAGATGTTGATGACTGTGTAAGACCAGGTTGTAGGGTGTGTACTGACTTCACTGCTATTGATTCAGACCTCTCTGCGGGTTCAGTGGGTAGTCCAACAGGCTATACCACACTGATCATACGCAGTACTGCCGGACAGACTGTTGTGCAAAACGCCATCGAAAACGGTTTGCTTTCAACGGGGCCTGATGTGGACATACAGGCTGTAGAGAAGCTCTCAGGTAAGAAAGTTGCAAGAAAACAGGAAAAAACATAACACATCCCTTTTATGGCTGCGGTGTCTATCCTCTTCCTCGTCGTTCCTAACCATGCTGATAGACACCGTATATCCATTTTTTAATGCAGCCATTGGGATAAGGCAGTTTGCCGGATAAAGGTATTGCTATCAGAGATCTCTTTTAAGGAAGTTGATCTTCTACCATTAGAGGCATTGGGAAAATATGTCCCATTCAGATGTCATGACTGGAATGTTTTTCTGTAGTGGATGGTATCCACTTTATTGCCTCTGTCGTTCTTCACTATACAGTATGGAATGAACCCATTAGATTCGTAGAATCTCATAGCTGCATCATTGGTGGACCAGGTGCAAACATATAGTTTTTTTATGCCTTTATTCATCAGATCTCTTTCAAGTTCCTGGCACAATACTCTGCTAATACCCTTTTTCCTTTGAAAAGGATGCACACACATGAGGTTGATGTATGCGTCGTTCTCTTTTCTCCAGGATTTGTTACAGCCAATAACACCGATGACATTCCCGGCTGTGTCATGTGGACCACTATGATCCTCTGCTATCAGGTAATAGGAATGCTTACCAGCAAGACATTCCCATACCCTTTGCTCTATACCATTACCTCTCATGCTGAGGGGCGGGTAAAACTCATTGTCCACAATTTCTATGAACCGGCAGAGAGGACCGTGATCCTCCTGCCGGGCATGTCGTATCTTTATTTTGGGCATCAAGTGACGTTAAGATATCGTTCGATCTCCCATCCATGTACCTGCTTTTTATACTCATCCCATTCTGCTCTCGCAAGTCTGAGTATATTGTCATGTACATGTGTGCCCAATATCTTCTTTAGCAACTCGTCCTGCTCAAAGTAGTTTGCACTCTCATTGAGGGTGCCAGGCAGACTTTCAATACCCTCTTCGGCACGCTCTTTGATACTCAGGTCAAAAATATTGTAATCTACAAAATGCTTCGGAGAGGTCTTGTTCTGTATGCCTTCAAGGCCTGCTGCCAGTATAGCAGCGAAAGTAAGATATGGGTTGCAGGATGGGTCGGGACTTCTCAGTTCCACACGAGTGCTGCTGCCCCTTGCAACAGGTATACGCATAAGAGAACTGCGGTTAGCACCGGACCATGCAATGTATACAGGTGCCTCATATCCGGGGATGATCCTCTTGTATGAGTTCACAATAGGATTTGCTATGCATGTGATAGCTTTGACATGGTTCAGGACACCGGCGATGAAATACCTTGCTGTATCGCTTATCTCCATCTCCGCATCCGGGTCGTAGAAAGCGTTCTTACCGTCCTTTGACAGGGAAAGGTTAACGTGCATACCTGAACCATTGACCGTAGCTATTGGTTTTGGCATGAAGGTTGCATGCAATCCATTGATCTTAGCTATGGTCCTGGCGACGTACTTGAACGTGACCACATTGTCGGCCATAGTTAATGCGTCGCCGTACTTGAAGTCGATCTCATGCTGGCCGAAGGCCACTTCGTGATGGGAAGCTTCAATATCAAAATTGAGGTCCATGAGCGTAAGGACTATCTCACGTCTGATATCTTCAGCAATGTCCGTAGGTGCAAATTCAAAGTAGCTTCCATAGTCATGAGGTATGGTCGTAGCATTACCATTTTCTTTTTCAAAAAGGAAAAACTCCATCTCAGGCCCTACGTTCAATGTAAGACCCATTTCAGCAGCCTTTTCTGTAACCTTTCTCAGCACATAGCGGGGATCGCCTTTGAAAGGCTCACCATTTGGCTGGTACACATCGCAGATAATGCGCGCCACCTGTCCTTTACCGTTATTCCAGGGGAGTAGTGCAAATGTGGTTACATCAGGTCTAAGCAGCATGTCAGATTCGTATATCCTGACAAATCCCTCTATAGAAGAGCCGTCAAAGCTTATGCCTGTGGTCAGAGCTTTTTTGATCTGGGTCACAGGTATTTCCACGTCCTTGACCACGCCCTGTATGTCTGTAAACTGTAGCCGTATGAACTTTACATTGTGTTCTTCAATGGCTTTTAGAACATCGTTTTCGTTCTTGATGATCATTGGATCTCCTGTCCGGCAGCATGAACTGCAATTACTTGAGCTATATTAACATCTGAATGAAGATAAAATTATTCTTTCTATATTAATGAGTTCATGCCACATTACCTATCCCCCTACAAGTGCATATAAAAAACAGGGAGTATGTTTCTCCCTATTGAGTATCCCAAGGTTATTTGTCTGCCATCCCAATTGTTATGTTCATCATGAAAGCTATATCATTCACTCCGCCATGTTCAATAAATGTGGTCATGGATGCCCTTGTAAGGACATCCTACTCCCAGATCGTTCTTTTTCTCAGTATCGATCATTCTAAGATCTAGGATTCCGAAGATCCTTTCTGTGGTGGCATTCCTGGTTTACCCACTGTTCCTCTTTCCATTCCTCTTTCCTTCTCCGGTCCGATGCCGAGTTCTTCCATAGCCGAATGTATCTGCTCCTTTGCTTCCTTCAGATCTTCTTTATCTTCTGCGTTCTCAACGATCGTTTTTGCTTCTTTCAGCTGTGCTGTTGCGTTTTCCAGCATTTCTGCTGTGATGTTCCTGTCTTGCAACTCTTCTGACCCTATCATTGAAAATTCCATAAATGAGATCGTATCATTTATTTGCTCCAACATTCTTTCCTGATGTGTTTCAAATGATTCATTTTCCTGGGACATTCCCTGTTCATCCATGGGTTTTTGTCTCAATCCATGACCGTTTTCAGGTGTGATTCCAAGTGTAACCATTGCTGATCGGATCAGTTCCTTTGCTTCCTTCAGGTCGCCTTCATCTTCTGCATCAGTGATGAGTGTCTTTGCTTCCTCTAGCTGTGTGAGTGCAGTTGTGAGCGTCTCTTCTGTAATGTTCTCTTTTTCCAGTTCCTCGATGTTCTCTATGTCCGATCCGATCATTGAGATCGTGTCATTCACATGTTCCAGCATTCTCTCCTGCTGGATCTCGAAAGTTGCATTATCAAGGAAGAAGCTTAGTGGCTCTGCACTATTCATTTTTTCATGCATCGTTCCATACATATCGTGTTTATGGCCATTGTCCTGTGCAGCGAATGTGGATGGTACTAAACATAGGACCATCAAAGCTACCGAAAAGGCTGCTATAGATCTTGTCATTTTTCTTTGCGTACTGATCTCCTCCAGATCCGTTGTGTCCAAACAGTTTAGTTTCTGGCACAATTACTGAATTCTCTACGAATGATATAAGCATACTTAGCTCTTAAAGGATCAATAGAGCTTTAATTTTTAAAAGAAAGATTTATTCGAGTTTTTATCGTTACAGATTCCTTTATTGCTCTCTTTTTGGAAAATTCTATTTTAACTGTGTAATAAAAATCATTGATTACTTATACACACATAGGGTTACATATTCTCAATAACGGAGCAATTTTATTGCTTTTTAGCACTTATAGTAAATATTCATGAGTTGAAAAGTTTCAATAATACATTTTTCTGCTCTAATCAGCAATTAGGCTCTTTATATCTCATTTATACTCTGAAATATGTGCTATAAAGCTTCATCAGTTCAAAAAAAGTATAAATAATAGTATATCTGTTTTGTATTATTACAGCTACATAAAAATCTCTCAAGCATATTTATATTGTAGTTCAATGTCTTTATTAACCTGATATATTGGCTATTTCGCAAGGTCAAAATGGAACAGGAAAATAGCCAGGGAAAAAAAGTATAGGTATATGGATCACATGAATCACAAGGCTATAGTGCTTATATTTGCAATCGTCTTGGTTACAATAGCAGGTGGATGTGCAGATAAGCCCTCCACTTTGAACAGAGGTCAGGATTATAAACCGGATTACAGTCTTGTTCCGGCATCTCTAAGTGTCCTTTCTTCTCCTGATCATATTAAGCCTGAGCGTCCTGACATTCGTCCAGTTTTCAGGGATGAAAGAGAGGAATTCAACAATATTATCTCTGAAGCAGATCTGATAGCACAAGAGTTAGATTCCAGGATACTGAGTTTTGAGGAAGAAGGTAAAGATGTTCAAAGGCTTAAGTCTCTTCTTGAAGAATATAAAACTTTGATATCCAGTGCGAAAACATACCGCCAACTCGCAGATCAGGATCATGAGGGCTGTACGGACCCGGAATGTGCGGCAATTGAAACAGAACTATATATGCAACTATCCAGGGAGAATCTGAAAAAATCTAATTCCATACTCCTGGATATCTTCAACGAAATGAAAAAGCTGCTTCCAGGACATGTTAAATTAGGTGAGGGTTGCACACTTTCTGCAACCGGTACAGGAAGAGTGTTGCTAGCGGGTGATCTGAATGCTAACATTTCCATTAGAAATGGTGTTTTTTATGTAGTGGGTCTTCCCAATAACCCGGAATTGCCTATCACTATAGTAGGCAAATATGAGTTTAAACAGTCAGAAAAACCTGAGGACAGATTATCTTATTACAAGATAATTGATGCAACAGTGGCCATCTCGGCGCAAAGATCGGCTTTCATAGTAGAAGCAAGTGAAATATCAATTGTTGTTAAAGGGAATGGTACAATTGATTTTTTCGGTAACGGTACTTACATAATAACATGTCCGGATGGCAGTTCGGATGATATGCATTGGGAAGCACCCACTGTAAGAAGAACTATTAATAGCCCCTCTATCTATACTGATATCAAATGAAGGCATTTTCCCGTAGGATCATATTTGCCATCTTGTTAGTCATTCCATTTTTAATGACTGCAGGCGCAAGCGCTACCATTCATGGTGTGGTGTATGAATGGAATACATTCCAACCTCTGGAAAATGTAATTGTAAATGTGAACTCTACTCCTGTGCAGTCAATGGTGTGTAAATATGGTACTTATTCCTTTAACCTGCCCGAGGGGAATTATAAGATAAGTGCAAGTTATTATGAGGATAGCAGCCTTATTTATTATGCCGAGGATTTTGTGAATATTACAGACGAGGGCAGCTATGTGCTCGACCTGTTACTTTTTCCGGATTATTCTCAAAGTAAATCTTCCATTAATGGTTCTTCTTCTTCTTCTTCTTCAAATCAGTCTATAAGCTTCCAGAATGCGACCGCTGTTCAGAGCAATTTTATTTCCGTTGATACTATTCTTATAACTATTCTAATACTCTTGGTTCTGTTCTTTTTGTTAAGACACTCAACAGGCAAAAAGACCACTCTTTCTGCAGAAAGGCATCAGGCAGTAAAGCAAGAAAAGGCCGAGGAAAAAGTAATTCTTATACCTAAACCGGTACAGTTCACAGTTTCTCCTGAAAGCATTAAAACCGGGTCACAAGAGTTCGAGGAAACGGAGTCAGAGGAAACAGATCCTACAGAACTGATCGTCGCAGAGCCAGATAATATGGGGTCAACTACTTTAGATGTCATCCCCAAGGGGCCAATACCTGCTGATCTGCAGGAGATACTGGATATCATTCGTGCTCAGGGTGGACGTATGACCCAAAAGGACCTCAGGAGCAAGCTCAAATATTCAGAAGGCAAAGTGAGCCTCATGCTATTTGATCTTGAAAAAAGAGGCATGATCCAGAAGTTCAAAAGAGGTAGAGGGAATGTTATCCTTCTTGTTGAACAGGATCAGCGATCTTAAGAACTGGTTTCTATCCTGCTTTTGCCAGAATAACCCTTTATTATGATTCAAAATAGTATCAAACTTCTTTTTAAAGGTTTTTTCTCTTTTAATTTCTATATTAAAGCTTGGATTTGAAAACTATCTCCTATTTTCTCTTTAAGCTCTAAGTATGTTTTTATTATAAAATACCAAAAGGGGGGTTTGCTGCCAGGAACATGCTGGCAAGCGTACCACCCAACACAGCCATCCCCCATCTCCTGTGTGATCACACAAAGGAGGTGAAAGGAGGCATCCCATTATCCTGTGGATGCCTCCTCAAAGGAGGCCAAAGAAAAAATCACTATATACGCATTACTGGAGGAATTACATGAGTAAAAAGTACGGTTTCAAGAATTACACTGTCCTTGACAGGAGGCAGTTCGATCTATTAATGTGGAATCTGATGAAAACACTTTCAAATAACACTGAACAGGTTTCATCTTCTTCTTCTTCATACCTTAATGAAAAATAAGGAGACAAACTGATGTCTGATAACCTTGCCGAAGGCTCTGCCAAAAGTTCTGATCCATCTTTTCTCCTGAAACTGGAGGATGTATGGAAGATCTACCAGATGGGGGAAGTGGAATTTGCTGCTTTGAAGGGTGTTGACATGCACATCTCCAAAGGAGAGTTCGTGGTCATACTGGGTCCCAGCGGTAGCGGAAAAAGTACCATGATGAACCTGCTTGGCTGCCTGGACCTTCCAAGCAAAGGTACTGTTCTTCTCAATGGGAAAGACATTTCACATCTTTCAGAATCCGAACTAGCTACCATCAGAGGAAAGATGATAGGCTTCATTTTCCAGCAGTTCAATCTTATTCCCACACTGAACACTCTTGAGAACGTTATGCTTCCTCTGGAGTTCCAAAACGCAGATCCCTCTGCTGCAAAAAAGAAGGCTGCTGAGCTATTGGACATGGTAGGACTGTCTCAGAAAGCCCGTAATCTGCCATCCCAGTTATCAGGTGGTCAGAGGCAGAGAGTCGCTATTGCCAGGTCACTGGCCGTAGATCCGGATATTATACTGGCTGATGAACCCACAGGTAACCTTGACAGCAAAACAGGGACGTATATACTTGATTTCCTTTATGGGCTGCACAAGAAGGAAGGCAAAACGATAATCATTGTGACACATGATGTGGCCCTTGTCAGATATGCTGAAAGGGTAGTTCACATAAAGGACGGAATGGTGGAATCCATAGAAAAAATCCAAAATAATTAAAGGTGTTTATCATGAAAAAAATGTTACTGTTCATACTCTTGATATTATCTCCCATAGCGCATGCTTCCGCAGCAACCTACGTGGACTCTGCCGGGCTCAGCGTTGATGTTATGAGCCAGACCCCAAACCCTGCAAGACCGGGCGAGAGCGTTGAACTTACTCTCAGTGTGCAGAACTATGGGAATGAAGACCTTAAGAACATAGTCATAACTGCCCAACCCGAATATCCCTTCTCCAAAGTGGATGGTGAATCCTTGAGCAGGACCATATCCTATCTTAATGCCAGACAGGATGATGACGATGCTGCAACAGTGAAATTGAAACTAAAGGTCGCCAGTGACGCTCCTGCAGGTACATATGAACTGGACATCGTTACAACGGATTCAACAGGTACTACCAAAACCACTACGCTGGATATTGAAGTAAGGGGCAAGGAATACGCTCAGATCGTAACGATCAGCAAGGCCAGTATAGATTTCGCCACCGAGGAACAGCTCGATTTCGTGGTCACAAATACCGGCAGTTCTCCTCTTAAGAACATGGAGATCTCCTGGGTAGACTCCACTGGTACGATCTTGCCGGTCTATTCGGATAATACCAAGTACATAAGTTATCTGGCTCCCAATGAATCTGTAACTGTCAGTTATATAGTAATGGCTGACGTGAATGCTGATCCCGGTCTTTACAAGCTGGATATTACTCTTGAGGTAGAGGACTATGATTCCAACGTTAGCACAATTTCCACAACAGCAGGTCTGTTTGTAGGGGGCGGGACAGACTTCGATGTTGCGTTCTCAGATAATTCCGATGGAGAAATGTCGTTCTCAATAGCTAATGTGGGTAACAATGAAGCATATTCAGTAAAGGTTTCCATTCCGGAACAGGAAGGTTATAGTGTGTCAGGCAGTTCCTCTACAATAGTCGGTAACCTGGAAAAAGGTGACTATACGATTGCTTCGTTCACTGTTTCACAACAGGGAGCAGGAGGCATGCCAGGCACTGGTGGTGCCGGACCAGGCGGCAATGCGGCTGTAGCTTCGGCATCATCCGCAAATGCAAGTACCAGCAATGATCTCCAAGTTTTGATAGAATACACGGATTCAGCAGGCCAGAGGAACACCGTAGAAAAATTTGTGCAGATCTCGCAGAGCAGCACGGCAACAGCTGGTACATCAATGGGTCCGGGAGGGCAAGGCCAGGGTTCATCCAGTTCAAAATATGTATATATTCTGTTATTAGCTGCTCTTGCATCAGGATATGTTGTGTATTACAGAAGAAAGCACGGTGAGAACCCTGCTGTTATCCGGAAACTTGGATCAATTGTGCACCACAGGAAGATGAAAGAAGGTAACTAACTATGAGAAACAGCAGCTATCTCAAAATGGCCCTTACCATCCTGCTGCATAGCAAGGTACGCAGCTGGCTCACTATTATAGGGATAGTCATAGGTGTAGGTGCTGTTGTAGGTATCATGTCCCTGAGCGAGAACATGCAAAAGGACATGGAAGATAGACTCTCTGAAATGGACCTTACAGCTATCACCATTTCTCCGGGCTCTTCAAGGGCTATGATGGCAATGGGCCCCGGAGGTGGCGGGGGAGGTGGTGGAGGTTCCTTGACCTCTTCAGAGGACACCAATCTCACTAAAAAGGACATCATGGCTCTGAAATCCGTAGATGGTATACAATATATGTATGGTCAGATATCGGGTAAAGAAGATGTATATTTCCTGGGAGAGGAAGCCGAACTTAGTATCACAGGTGTGGACCCTCAGGTGTGGCAATACGCTACCACAGATACTGCAGAGTCAGGCAGATTGCTGGAACCTTCAGATAACTATGTTGCTGTCATAGGAAGTGGTGTTGCAGAAGATGTGTTCGATAATGAAGTAGGACTTAACCAGGTGCTGACGATCGCAGGTAAGTCTGTGCGGGTTGTCGGCATATTGGAATCTGAAGGAGGCAGTGGTGATAACTCTATAATCATGCCCATTGATGCAGCTGTGACCCTAATAGAAGATGCAGAGCCGGATGTGTACGATTCCATCATTGTAAAGGCTGAAAGTATGGAAATCGCTGAGAATGTTTCTGCAGAAATAGAAGAAAAACTAATGCTCTCCCGTCATGTGACCGAAAAAGATCAGGATTTCTCTGTCACTACGTCTGCATCCATGGTGGAAACAGCTTCAGAAATGATGGAGTCTATGACCCTATTCCTGGCCGCCATTGCAGGAGTTTCTCTTGTAGTAGGCGCAGTGGGAATTGCTAATACCATGTTCACTTCAGTAATGGAAAAAACAAGGGAAATAGGCACTATGAAAGCTATCGGTGCAACCAACAGGGACATTCTTATGATATTCATGATGAATTCTGCTCTGGTGGGTTTGGTCGGCGGGATACTGGGTGTTATTGCCGGCTCCTTAATAACTGCTCTATTCCCTCTGCTGGGAATGCAGATGATGGGAGGTTCCGTATCAGTAAGTTTATCACCACGCCTCACGATCTTTGGCCTTACCGTTGCAGTGGCGGTAGGTGTGATCTCAGGTGTCGTGCCTGCATTCCAGGCATCAAGAATGAAGCCAGTAGACGCTTTGAGGTATGAGTGATCATACCTCTCCGGATCTCTTACTTGGATTTCAAGTGGCGAATATTTCGTTGATGTAATATCAAACACAGGAAATGTACCGGGCAACTGGAAGGAAACACCTTCCAGTTATTTCTGATCTTTTTCTTACCTGTTCAGAAGAACAGGCAGATGGTTAAAAGGAATGAGTTTATTCTTCCTTTTGCAGAGTATGTTAAATGTTGTTCTTTCATTATCCATTTGCCGTTGTGATCCACGACAATTATTTATAATTTTATAACCCTGCTTATATGGGGGTAAGCAAAATGCCAGAGCCATCATGGGTCTTTGCTCTTAATGCAGAGGAGCTGAAAGAGAACACTTTGAAGCTCGTAGAAGTTAATGACAAGCCTGTACTTCTGATAAGAAAAGAAGGCCAGATCTATGCTCTATCCAATAAATGCAAGCATATGGGTTGTCCACTTTCAGCCGGCACTCTTGAAGATCACACGCTGAGGTGTTCATGTCATGGCTGGAGATATGATATTAAGACCGGTGAGTATCTTGGCTCAAGGGATATTTCCTTAAAGGCATATGAAAGCAAGATAGAAAACGGGAAAGTGTTTGTTTATATCTGACTGCCTGCAGGAAGATGTAAGATCAAACTGGTCAAGGTGGCAGATAAGCTTATCTTTCTGATCACGAAAAAATATAAGGTCTACAATAATCTGATCTAAAGAGGTTTGGATGTCTGAGGGAAACTGGGTCTATGCACTTGAAGTGGCAGAACTGGCAGATGGTGAAAAGAAAGCTCTGGTTATAGATGGCCAGAGGATAGCATTAATAAGAAAGACCAATGAAATATTTGCTATCTCCAATAAATGTGTGCATATGGAGTGCCCTTTATCCAAAGGTGAACTGGAAGGTTATATCATCAAATGTCCATGCCATGACTGGAGATTTGATATCCGCAGCGGGGAGTTCCTTGATGCAAGGGAGCTCAAGGTTTCAGTCTATGAACTGAAAGTGTCTGACGGGAAGATATATCTGAAAATGGAAGGTGAAAATCAATGAAGAAGATCATGATGTATACTCTCAGCACCTGTCCCTGGTGCAAGAAAACCAAGAGTTTCTTTGCGGAGAAGAACATTCCTTTTGAATTCATAGACTATGACAAGGCCAGCAAGGAAGAACAGCAAAAGATCAGAGAAGTATGCTCTGCACACGGGGAAGGTATAGCATTCCCATTTGTGATAATTGGTGATGATGTTGTAGTGGGCTATAATCCTCAGAAATATATGAAATTGCTGGAATCATAAAGAGGTTCTCCTATGGACACGGAGAAAAGGAAGCAAAGGCTCAGGGAAATGTTCCGGAGGGTGGTAGACCCCCTGGGGTACAAGTTCAGCCCTGACGAGGAAATTGTGGACTTTTTGCTGGAGCAGGAAGTTATTATTGAAAAGGAGCATGGGCATCCCTTTTGTCCCTGCCAGGGCCTAACGGGAGAGCGAGAGATCGATATGAAGATCGTATGTCCATGTATCCCATTTCACAGGGCTCATTTCGATGCAATGAAACGTTGCTGGTGTGGTCTGTACGTGCATAAGGA
>AMWB02155498.1_pt1 | contig 18369 bp, 15 predicted proteins | sample 200311 | NCBI WGS metagenome assembly AMWB02 (sample SAMN02737377, study PRJNA173069) | bioreactor metagenome | biome: anode biofilm in microbial fuel cells | place: USA: California | collected 2010-12-16 | reverse complement strand
CGGTTGGGCGACTGGGCCGCCCAGATAATTTTATATTTTTCCTTACGCCCCCCATGGATTAGGGTCAATTCGCCTGTGCCCTTGGATGTGGAAATCTGTGCATTGAACGCCTGGATGCGGTTTATGATATCTTCGGCATGGGTGTCTGTCTGTTTACCGGATTGAAGTCCAAGCAGGACGCACCCGGGTCCTGTGAATATGACAGTAAAAAGCAATATCGTAACAACGCCGACGCTGGAACGCCAAAAATCAAGATCTTTCACTTGCCTGAAACTCAGATATGCTGGTATCATTGTACGGGATTTTCCAAATTTTTAAGTTTTTCCTTGATTTCCATGATCTCTTTTTCATGATCCGGTTTGGCATTATCAAGGGCTTTTTTATACATGGCAATCGCCTTTTCCCGCTGTCCTGTTTTAAGGTAGGCATCTGCCAGGTGGGCGGCAATGACGGTTTCATATTCAGATAGCTCAACAGCTTTCTCAAGGTAAAAAATAGCCTTGTCATACGCCTGTTTTCTAAAATAGACCCACCCCAGGCTATCCATGATATAGCCGTCTTCCGGTCGGATCTCAAGGGCCCGTTGTACCAGTTTCAGAGCTTGATCAAGATGAATGCCCATTTCTGCATAGGTATAACCCAGGTAATTGAGAGCTGATGCATGCTCGGGATCGAGTCTTATAATGGTTTTCATGGTTTCAATGCTTTTCCGTCGCTGTCCTGCAGCATCCAGAACAACACCAAGCTTGAACAGTAACTCCGTATTTTGGGGAGCCTCTTTTAATGCACCCTGCAGCATGGTGACGGCAATGTCATGACTGTTGTTTTCCTGGTAAAATGAGGCCAGGTAAGAGGTGATGTCAATGTCTTCCGGACTTTGTCTGTGGTGCTGTTCCAGAAATTGAATTGCATCTACTGTGCGGTTCATGTCCCTGTAGAGAAAAGCAATACTTAAAATTGTTTTTTTATACTGGGGATGATCGGGCGTGACTTTAAGATAACATTCAATGGCCTTGTCCGGTTTTTCTAATCCTTCATAAGCCATCCCCAGGAAAAAATTGATGTTGGCGTTCCCGGGGAGTGCTTTCCCGATCTGGGACAAAACCGTAACAGCATCCTGGTATCTATCCTCGGGCATCAGGATCTGGGCAATATTTAATACCAAATCTGTATTCTTTCGGACTTCCCGAGCAAGTACGGCAAACATCTCATCTGCGTTTTGATAATCCTTGGCGTTAAAATATAACAGACCAAGCTCTATCAGTGCCCTTTCCTCTCCGGCGTCTACACTAAGAACCTGCTTGAGAACCTTTATGATTTCTGCCTTATTTTTTTCTTCACCCATGGTTTTATACACATCTACCAGCCGGAAGCTGGGTTCTATAAGATCAGGCTCAAGTTCAAGGGTTTTAAGGTAAGACCTCTTAGCCGCTTCAGGGTTGCCGGCTATCCGCTGGGTCTCTCCCAGGTAGAAATAGGCAACATAATAGTCGGGAAATATGCTTGCCATACGGGAAAACAGATTCATGGCTTTCAGGGTCATGCCCTCATCCATATACACTTTTCCCAACCGTAAAAAGGTTTCTTTATCTTCTGGCGCAAGCTCAAGTATCCGTTCCAGCAGGATGGTCATGTCCTTCTCATCCCCTTTTTTCAGCCGGGCAAGCAGAAGAAGGTTTTCCACATCATCAGGATATTGTTCTGCCAAAAGCTGGGCAAGCGCCATGGCCTGGCCTGACTTTTCTTGCTTCTGCAAGCAGATGATATATTCGCGCTGCAGAAAAGAGGAGTCCGGATCTTTTGCAATGGCCTTTTCCAGAGCTTTTTGCGCCAGATCAGTTTCATTTTTAATCTCGTAGAGCCGCGCCATAAGATAGTAGTATGACGCCTGGAAATCACTCTCCTGGTCGGCAACATTTTCGCTGTCCGCTTGTCCCAGGATAGGAGCTCCCGATTCCTTGATACAGCCTGAAACAGAAAAAAAGCTTAAGGCTGAAGCCAAGGCCAGGATACACACGGTAAGGTGTTTCATTAACGGAATGCCTTTTTAAACTCTTGGAATACGAATATTACTGGTCATGGTCATACATGTCAAAATCCGGCATATCTTTTTTAAAATATGCTTTCATTTTTTTTATGATGTTGTTTTCAATCTGCCGGACCCGTTCCCTTGAGATGTTGTAGACTTCACCTATTTCCTGAAGGGTTTCGGGGGAATCTGAAAAAATTCTGCGATCGAAAATATCCAGTTCGCGTTCGTTCAGTGTCTTTTTAAACTCATCCACCTTCGTGTACAGGATATCTTCGATCTCTTTTTTTGCCAGGAGGTCTTCGGAGGAATCCGAATCAACGTTAATAAATTCAATGCGCTCGGTATTTGAATCATCTTTAAGCGGTTCATCCAAAGAAAGATCCCAGTTGGCAAGCCGCTGGTCCATATCCACCACTTCCTGTTCAGACACGCCCAGGCGTTCGGATAACAGCTTGGGTTTGGGATCAAACCCCTGTTCAATGAGCATCTGTTTCTCTTTTTTCAATCTGAAAAAAAGCTTGCGCTGTCCCTGGGTGGTCCCAATTTTGACCATTCGCCAATTGTCCATGATGAATTTGAGGATATATGCCTTGATCCAAAATGATGCATAATAGGAAAATTTGACATTTTTATACGGGTCAAATTTTTTTACGGCCCGGACAAGACCAATATTGCCCTCCTGAATGAGATCAAGAAGATTCTGCATCCAGATGCGTTGAAATTCCAAAGCAATCTTTACCACCAGGCGCAGGTTGGAAGTGGTCATTATATAGGCGGCTTCCTGGTCGTTATCCTCCTGAATCCGCCGGCCCAACTCTATTTCCTGCTCCCGGGTCAAAAGTTTATATCTATTGATTTCATTAAGGTAACTTTGAATGGGATCTGATTTGACCAGGGCTTTTGACGTGCTGGCCGTGGTTTTGCGTGCGGGTACCAAAAAGTCCTTCTTGGTCAGTTTTTTAGTAACTGTCGGATTCTCTTGGTCAACAATATTTTCCATTTAGGAACCTTTAACTTTAATTAACTTAAACCTTATTACTATCATACTTTGATTTAAAGCGATATAGTTGCATATTACTAATTGATTATCTTGTGTTTGGACGAAAAGTCATCCATCTGCGCCTTGTGTTTGGGCGAAGTTTCGTCCAAACACGGTTTTCCGTTCAGGCACTGCCTTAAAAAGGTGCAGCCCTTGAAAAAATAATTTTTAAGGTTAATTTTATCGGTCTGATAGTAAAATTAATCATTGTATGATAAATTTATTTTCAAAATTTTTAAATAAATTAAATTGTCAGGATAGGAGGAACGCTTGAGCATTATACCCGGAACAGAATATGAAGGTTTGCCGCTGATCAGACAAGGAAAGGTCAGGGACATTTTTGATACGGGCGATGCCCTGCTCATGGTCACAACCGACCGGCTTTCCGCCTTTGACGTTGTCTTGCCTGACGCCATTCCCGACAAGGGCAAGGTATTGAACCAGATCTCGGTATTCTGGTTCAAACAGATGGAAAGCATCGTTAAAAATCATATTATCAGTACGGATGTAAATGATTATCCGGTGGCGTTTCACAAATACAAAGACAAGCTTGAAGGCCGCAGCATGCTGGTGAAAAAAGCTGAGCCCATGGCCGTGGAGTGCATTGTCAGAGGCTATATTTCAGGCTCCGGGTGGAAATCCTATCAATCTGAAGGCCATGTGTGCAATATCAAGTTGCCCCCGGGGCTCAAGGAGTCCGACAAGCTTGAGACACCTTTATTTACCCCGTCTACCAAGGCTGAAATCGGTGATCATGACATCAATATCGGCTTTGATGAGGCTGCAAATCTTCTTGGGAAAGAAACCGCAGAAAAATTGCGTGACCTGAGCCTTGAAATTTATAATCGCGGTGCAGCACTTGCCCTGGAAAAAGGTATTATCATTGCCGACACAAAATTTGAGTTTGGTCTGCTTGATGGTGAAATTATACTTATTGATGAAATCCTGACTCCGGATTCATCCAGATTCTGGCCCTTGGATGATTACACACCCGGCAGGGGACAGAAAAGTTTTGACAAACAGACTGTAAGGGACTGGCTGACCAATTCGGGTTGGGGTAAAACGCCGCCGGGTCCCAAATTGCCCCAGGAAATCATTGACAATACCAGTAAAACCTACAAGGAAATTTTTACCCGGCTGACCGGAAAAACCATCTGATCCATGACAGGAATAACATTTACTGATATCCCGGTCTCTGAGATTGATCTTTCAGACACCGGGTTTCGCATTACAGGACTACACCATGATATTGAACACCTATCGGCCTCCATTTCGCAATATGGCATAATGGTCGCGCCCCTGGTGTTGTGCGGATCGGATAAATACAGTGTGGTGTCCGGGTTCCGGCGGATTGAAGCCGCCAGGTATGCGGGATTGTCCCGGATAACCTGCCGTGTCATGCCTGCAGGAGAAAAATCGGTTGCGGCCATGGCCGCTGTAATTGAAAATGCGTTTTCAAGGGAACTGACACCTGCAGAACTCGTTCGCGCTACAGCGCTTTTATTTCGTTTCATGGATGCTGAAAGTATCGCAAAAAACGCTACAGCCATTTTCAACAGGCCGCTGAATACCGCGTATATTAATACGCTGGCGCGTATCCATGCCATGCCTGATTCTGTTCTCGATCTTATGGATGAGGGCAAGATATCCATTAAGGCATGTAAAAGCCTTGTATCTATGGATGCAGAAACCATGACTGAATTTTTGCATCTTTTTTCTCTGATCAAAGTATCTTCGGGCATCCAGATGGAGATCATTGCATGGGCAAAGGAGATCTGCGCCCTTGAAAAAATGAGTCTTTCAACCCTCATTCAGGAAAGTCCCCTGGGGGGTAAGGAGAGCGATGAGCACAGGGATATGAGTGCCCTTGGAAAGCAGTTCAAGGCGTTTCTTGCCCAAAGACGTTTTCCTGCGGTCACAGCAGCCAAGAACCAGGCCCAAGAACATATCAAAGCACTTGAACTGGATTCCGGACTTCAACTGGCGGTTCCCGAAAATTTTGAGGGATTGGTCTATGCCATGCAAATGGAATTTAAAAATATGGATGAGTTTAAAACACGCCTCAACCGCCTGGCGCAACTTGCAGACCACCATGACTTCAAATCCCTTCTGGATAGATAAAGACAGATAAAATGATCAATCCAACCCGGGTATTCATAGACAAAGATCTGAATCTGACGCCGGAAATTGAGTACCTGATCTCAAGGGTCAAACCGACACCGGAGAAGGTTGGGGACTCAAGACCTGTATATGACCTGATCAATCAGGCTGATGATCCCGTGGGCTTTGCCAAAAAAGTGCTTTACATCACCAGCAACAAGGGCGCTTTGATCCGCCAGTGCCCGGGCACCAGCTACTACACCTGCTGTGATTACACCATCTTGCATTGCGGCACCTTTTGCACCATGGACTGCGCCTACTGCATCTTGCAAGCCTATTTTCACCCCCCCGTGCTCCAGTATTTTGCAGGCTTTGACCAGTACACTGCCGCACTGGACCCGATTTTTCAAGGGAACAATATTTTTCGCATCGGCACCGGTGAGTACACCGACTCCCTGATCTGGGAACCTGTCAGTCTCATGCCCAGATTTCTGGTTGAAAAATTTGCAGCCCAGGACCGGGCGGTTCTTGAACTGAAGACAAAAACCGTTAATATAGATACGCTGCTTGACCTGAACCATAACCGGAAAACGATTCTGTCCTGGTCCGTAAATACCCCTGAAATGATTGCATCACAGGAGCGGGGTACAGCCGGTCTTGCCGCACGGCTTAAGGCTGCGGCTAAAGCCGTATCAAAGGGGTTTCGGGTGGCATTTCATTTTGATCCCATTTTTTTGTATCCTGGATGCGAACATGCTTATGAAAATGTGATTGAAGCCATTTTTGACCATGTTCGTCCAAAAGATGTTGTATGGATTTCCATTGGTACTTTCAGGTTCATGCCCCATTTGAAATCCATTATTGAAGCACGTTTTCCGGAGTCAACCATCCCCTACGGAGAGTTCATCACAGGACTCGACAATAAAATGCGATATTTCAAACCATTGCGCATCGCCATGTACCAGCGCCTTGCTGCCGTGTTCAGACAGATTGCCCCAGACGTTGCCGTCTATTTCTGTATGGAAGATGAAGAGGTGTGGATGAAAACCTTTGGTTTTTTTCCGGGAAAACCCAAAGCGCTTGCCCATATGCTGGACCGGGCTGCCGCAGACCGTTGCGGATTAGACAACCGCCTGCTTTAGCCCGATTATTTTATTCCCCTCTATTCAAAAAAAGTAAGCCGTTCGGATGATATATCCGAACGGCTTACTAAGCGCATACCACCAGGTCGAACCCAATGGATTAAATATACGTATTAGGCTTCTTTTTCAGCATTGACCTGATCAATAATTTTTTTTGCCAGGTCCGCCGGTACTTCATCATAGACTTCAAATTCCATAGAAAAGGAGCCTCGACCACCGGTCATGGAACTTAAATCCGGTGCGTACCGCAGCATCTCGGACATGGGCACCAGTGCGTTGATGATCTGTTTGTCACCTTCGGAATCCATGCCGACTACCCGACCGCGCCTGGAGTTGAGATCACCCATGATATCACCTGTGGCATCATCGGGCGCCTTGACGGATACCTTCATAATGGGTTCAAGTAAAACGGCATTGGCCTGGGCTGCGGCGTTTTTAAATGCCAGAGAGCCGGCCGTTTTAAATGCCATTTCCGAAGAGTCAACTGCATGGTAGGAACCAAAATCCAATGTGGTACGGAAATCCACACAGGGAAATCCCGCCAGAACACCTTTGTGCATGGACTGCCGGATACCTGCCTCAACTGCAGGAATATAGTTTTTAGGGATCACGCCGCCCACGATCTTATCCACGAACTCGTAACCAGATCCTTTGGGAAGGGGCTCAAGTTCGATCCAGCAGTCACCGTACTGGCCATGGCCGCCGGACTGCTTTTTATGTTTGCCCTGGACCCTTACTTTTTTCTTGAAAGTTTCACGATAGGCCACCTTGGGTGTAGCAATGTCCATACCCACGTTAAATTTACGCTGGATTTTTTCTGCGGTGACTTCAATATGAACCAGACCGCGGCCGGAGAGAATGGTCTGGCGCGTCTCTTCTTCACGGCGCAGGGTAAGGCCGGTATCCTCTTCAAGGATCTTACGCACGGCTTCGTGGATTTTATCTTCATCGCTTTTGGACTTGGGAGAAATGGCAAAGGAGATGCACGGGGGCAACGGTGCCGGTGCCGGAATTTTGATGCTTTTTCCGCTGGTCAGGGTATCCCCTGTCAGGGTATTTTTCAGTTTTGCCACGGCCACAATGGCACCCGGCAGAGCACCGTCAATCTGTTTTTGCTCTTTGCCGGCAATTTCAAGAAGCTGTGAAAAGCGCTCTTTGTTGTCCTTGGTGGCATTGAAGATATTGCCTTCCTTGCCAAGTTTTCCTGAAATTACCCGGAAAAGGGAAAGCCGACCCGCATAGGGGTCAACGATGGTGGCAAAGACAAACCCTGTAAATTCGGCATCGGGATCCGGTGCCACTTCCACATCGTTTCCATCTGCGTCTTTGGCAATCCATGGGCCGCGGTCAAGGGGGGAGGGCATATAATCATTGATAAAATCAAAAACCACATCAATACCAATCATCTTTGTAGCTGATATACAGATGGCCGGATAGAAATGGGCATCAAGAACGCCTTTTCTGAAAGCGCGTTTGATCTCTTCTTCGGTTACTTCTTCACCTTCCAGATATTTTTCGAGCAGATCATCATCAAGTTCTGCGACATTTTCAACGAATTCTTCCTTGGCAACGGCAATTTCATCGGCCATATCTGCCGGAATATCAATTCTTGTGGCCTTGCCGTCGGCATCATACTCAAAGGCTGTGCCTGAAACAATATTTACAAGACCCTTAAACCCGTCTTCTTTGCCGATTGGATAGCATACGGGAATAATTTTTTTTTTCAGGGCAGTATCACATGCGGCAACCGCAGTGGTAAAATCAGACCGTTCACGGTCAAGTTTGTTGATAATGACAAAACCAGGCAGGTTATATTCCAGGGCAGAGGCTGCCGCTTCCTCGGTCATGGCGGAAGGTCCGCCAACACCGTCAATAACAAAAGCCATGCTGTCGGCTACAGGAAAACATGTTTTGGCAGCAGAGAAGAAATTTTGATCCCCGGGCGTGTCCATTAATGTTACGACATGCTTTTGGTGCGTATACTTAATAAATGATGTGTTAATACTTTGCTGCTTTTTTATTTCTTCGGGCTGGAAATCCATTACCGTATTTCCATCTTCAACTTTGCCAAGGCGGTTTGTCACCCCAGCTTTAAACAGCATAGCCTCAGCAAGAGTTGTCTTGCCCGCACCTCCATGGCCCGCAAAAGCCACATTCCTCATGGATTTGATTTCTTCGCTCATTACGGCTCCTTTAGAATTTTAATAAGATAACAATACTCTAATAATCAAAATGAAATAAAAATAACAGATTTATTTTATTTTTTTTGATAGACTATCCAAATTACGTATTCCTCATTGCCCTTGGCACCCAAAACCGGCGAGGTAATGGTTCCATTTACCTTGTACCCCCTCTCCTCAAAGAAAAGAGTAATATCCTGCTTGACCTGATTTCTGATTTCCGGATCCTTTACGATGCCGCCTTTGCCTACATGTTCCTTTCCCGCCTCAAACTGCGGTTTGATAAGGGCCAGGATATTCGTGCCGTTTCGCATAAATTTTTCCGCTGCCGGGATAACGGTTTTCAAAGAGATAAAAGAGGTGTCCGCCACCACCGCATCCATGAGTTGACCGATGGTTTCATAGGGGAGGTGACGGATATTGGTCCGTTCTATCACCACGACCCTGTCATCCCGGCGAAGGGACCAGTCAAGCTGCCCATAGCCCACATCAACGGCATACACTTTTTTTGCTCCGAATTTGAGCAGGCAGTCGGTGAATCCGCCTGTGGAGGCACCGATATCAAGACAAACCGCATCCTGAACAGATACGGGAAAACTTTGAAGCGCTTTTTCAAGTTTAAGGCCGCCCCGGCTGACATAAGGATGATCCGGGGTGTTGACCTCAAGGCGTGCATCGTGCTTCACCTGGGTGCCGGGTTTGTCTGCTCTTATACCGTTTATCAGAACCTTTCCGGCCATGATCATGGCTTTGGCCCGTTCCCTTGAGCGCACCAGGCCCTGGTCAACCAGTGCCTGATCCAGGCGTTTTCTGACGATTTTATTTTTCACCGCACAACTTTAATCCTGCTGCCACAACCGCCCGGGCATCAATGCCGTAATCTTTTCGAAGCTCATTTTGGCTGCCGTGTTCAATAAAAACATCATTCACGCCCACCCGGTTCACACGGCAACCTGACACTCCGTTATCACAGATCAGTTCAAGAATGGCTGACCCGAAACCGCCTGCCAGCACATTTTCTTCAATGGTCACTACATTTTTGATTTTCCCTGCAAGATCAAGGATCAACTCCCCATCCAAAGGCTTTACAAACCGGGCATTGACCACGGTACTTTCAATGCCTTGGGCCGATAATAGTTCTGCTGCATCCATGGCATCATTCACGCAGCGGCCAATACCGATAATCAAAAGATCGTCGCCTGTGCGAAGCACCTTTGCTTTTCCAATATCAACGGCTTTGGCATTGTAATCAACCTCAACACCCTGGCCTGCCCCCCGGGGATAACGCAGGGCAATGGGGCCCTGGTGAGCCACAGCCGTTTGCATCATTCGCACCAATTCATTTTCATCCATGGGCGCCATAACCGTTATATTGGGAATTGACCGAAGATAGGAGAAATCAAACAGCCCGTGGTGGGTGGGCCCGTCTTCTCCCACAATGCCGCCACGGTCTATGGCAAAAATTACTGGATAGCTGTCAATACAGACATCATGAAGAATCTGGTCATAGCCGCGCTGCAAAAAGGTGGAATATATGGCCACAACGGGTTTTGCGCCCTTGGCGGCAAGGCCTGCGGCAAAGGTAACTGCATGCTGTTCGGCAATACCCACATCAATAAACCTGTCGGCAAACTGTTCGGCAAAGTGCTTTAATCCCGTGCCTTCGGGCATGGCAGCCGTCACCGCCACAATGCACGGGTTTTGTTTTGCAAGCTCAATCATACATTTACCGAACACCGACGTGTAAGAGGGTGCGGCATTTTTTGACGCCGGGCATTTTCCGGTATCTATAGCAAAAGCACCAACGCCATGAAAATAAACCGGATTTTTTTCAGCAGGCGCATACCCTTTTCCCTTTTTCGTGGTGACATGGAGCAGCACCGGCGAATCAGGATCTTTAATATTTGACAAAATATCAATGAGATGATCCAGATTATGGCCGTCAATGGGGCCGAAGTAATCAAAATTAAAGGCTTCGAACAGCATGCCCGGTGTCACAAAGGTCTTAAAAGACTCCTCCCATCTTTTGGCCCATCCGTACATGTCATCCCCGATTTTGGGCACGGATTTTAAAAACTGGCCAAACTGGTTACGCATATTCTGCAGCGTCTTATGTGAAAAGGTCCGGGACAGGTAGGAAGACAAAGCGCCCACATTGGCGGAGATGGACATGTCGTTATCATTTAATATAACGATGTATTTCTGCTGGAGATCACCGGCCTGGTTCAATCCTTCATAGGCAAGCCCTGCGGTCATGGAACCGTCACCGATGATTGAGACTACATTGGATTTGTCCTGCTTGAGCGCTTTGGCATAGCACATGCCAAGCCCTGCGGAAATTGACGTGGAGGCGTGTCCCACAGTAAACGCGTCGTAGGGACTTTCTTGGGTTTTAACAAACCCTGAAATGCCCTTATATTTTCGAAGGGTGTCAAAGCTGCGGTGGCGCCCGGTTAAAAGCTTGTGCGCATAGGACTGATGGCCTACATCCCAGATCAGGGTATCCTTGGGTAAATCAAATACGTAATGCAGGGCAATGGTCAGTTCTACGACCCCTAAGCTTGATGCCAGATGTCCGCCGTTTTTTGATACCACCTCAATAATTCTGCCGCGGATCTCCCGGGCAACAGCACCGAGTTTATCCCTTGGAATTCGTTTTAGATCATCAGGGCAGTTTATTTGGTCAAGATATTTCAACGTATACCTCTTATTATTACTCTCATCGGTTCCGGTTGATAATGTAAGCGGCAATGGCGCGCAAAGGCTCGCTGTTTTTCTTGAATTCTTTTTCCCCGTAACTGTCTAAAGCTTCCAGGGCATCGGCTACAAGCTGCCTTGAAAAGGCTTTGGATTCTTCGAGGCCAAGGATGGCAGGAAAAGTCATTTTATCGTGCAGCGCATCGGTACCCGCAGCTTTACCCATGATTTTGGGATCGCCTATCACATTCAGGATGTCGTCCATGACCTGGAAGGCCAACCCGATATTTTGGGCATATGTGCCAAGGGCGTTTAAGGCATCTTGATCAGCCCCGGCACTGATAGCCCCTGATGCGACACTGACCTCTATCATGGCCCCGGTTTTATGCCGGTGAATTTTTTTTAAATGGGTCAGGGCACCGGAGCTGTCTGAAGGCAAATTTTCCGGATTCTTTTCAGCCTGCATATCAAGCATCTGGCCTTCCACCATGCCGTTAACACCGGCAGCTGCAGATATTTTTTCCACCAGAATCAACCGGGTTTCGGCATCGGGGAAAACCTTGAAACAGGTCATAGGCGCTGCAAGGATATGAAATGCATGGGTTAAAAGCCCGTCTCCGGCCAGAATGGCGGTGGCTTCGGAGAATTGTTTATGGCAGGTAGGAACGCCTCTGCGCAGATCATCATCATCCATGCCCGGCAGATCATCATGGATCAGGGAATAGGTATGGATCATTTCAATGGCACAGGAAGCGGGCAGGGCAATAAGCGGATCTGCACCTAATGCATCGGCAGTTGCCAGCGCAAGGGCAGGGCGTACCCGTTTGCCGCCGGCCATTAAAGAGTGCGTCATGGCCTGGACAAGCTCGCGTTGTCTGTCAAATTCATCAAAAACGGTTGTCAGTGCGTCATCAACCAGTTTTCGGTTCCGGGACAAATATCCGGAAAGATCAAAGGTCTTCATAGGTCTTCCTTAAAATCCGATACATCGGGCTTGCCGTCAGCATCCATGGTCAATTGGGTAATTTTCTGTTCGGTTTTATCTAAAATTTCAAGGCAGAAACGGCTATTGGCAATCCCTTCTTCATATTTTTTGACTGCCTTTTCCAATGTCAAATCACCGGATTCCATTTCTTTGACAATGATTTCAAGCTGTTTTAATGCTGATTCAAAGGTTTTCTTTGCCATATATTTTTTCCACCCGGGCATCCAGGCGTCCTTTAGATAAAATAATTTCAATTCCATCGTTCGTATTAAGCGTATCCGCATCCATCACAACATGACCATTTGACATACTGCGGGTGATGCTGTAACCGCGGTTCAACACCGCTGACGGATTTAAGGTCTCAAGTTTGGCACTTTGTTGATTTACCTGGGCTTTGCATTGTTTCAGGTAAGCATAAAAAAGATAATTCAGACTTTGCTGAAGATCCTTGACATCCTTTTTAAATCCCTGGGTGCGTGACAAGGGCAGGGTGCCTGAAAGCGCTCTTTTAAGCCAGTTGGTTCTTTCTCGCTGGTAATTAATATGATTTTTGACCAAAGATAAAGCCCTGGATTGCAAATCTTCGATGCGGAACCTGAAATCATCCACAATCCTGGCCGGACTTTTAAGTCGGGTGTGTAAATCGTTTATATACTCACGCAGTTGAAGAATGCGACGCTCAATCTTATTGTTTAAATCATTTTGTAATCCAAGGATTTGATGAACAATAGCAGCCTGGTCAGGCAAGGCCATCTGGGCAGCAGCCGATGGGGTGGGGGCCCGAAGATCGGCTACAAAGTCTGCAATGGTGAAATCAATTTCATGCCCAACACCCGAAATGACGGGGATTTCAGATTCGTAAACAGCCTTGGCCACGGTCTGGGTGTTAAATGCCCACAAATCTTCCAAGGACCCGCCGCCCCTGGCAATGATAATGAGGTCACAGGTTTTGACACTATTTGCAAGTTCAATGGCATGGGCAATCTCAAATTCTGCGTTGTCGCCTTGTACCTTGACGGGAATGATTTCAAGGGGAACGCTGGGACAGCGTTGTTTGGCCACCTGGATAATGTCACGCACCGCAGCACCCGTGCCCGAGGTAATCACATGGATGCCTGACGGCAAAAAAGGGATTTGCTTTTTGTGGGCAGTATCAAACCAGCCCATGGCCGCCAGTTTAGCTTTAAGCTGTTCAAAGTCTTGCTGAAGCGCACCTGTGCCTTCGGCTTCCATGTGCTCAAAAATGAGTTGGTAGGAGCCACGGGGCTCGTAAAGGGAGAGGCGCGCCATGCCTTTGACTTTCATCCCGTTTTCAGGGGTGAATTTTAAATGGCGTTTCTGTCCCTTAAAAATCACGCAGGAAATTACAGCAGCTTCGTCTTTTAATGAAAAATAGGAATGGCCTGAAGCCGGCGTTGAAAAATTTGAGATCTCACCAATGATCCATAAAAAAGGATACTGCTCCTCAAGCAGATTTTTTATCTGCCTTGTCAGCGTGCCTACGGTGAAAACCTTATGATTATCCTGTGTTGCCATTCCTTTCCTTATCCGATGGGTATACGGCTTGTGCGCAAAGTTCGTACTTATAAAATAAATCATTTATAAAAGTCAATAAGCGCAAAACCATGAAAGACAGCGACGTCGACCCGTCAAAGATTTGGAAAATTAATCCCACAAACTGCGTACCATATTTCGGCTCAGGTCCAGATAGGCAATCTGCATCTGTGGATCATTACAGAAAACTTCCAGGGTGATGGTGTTGTCGTATGGGATTGATTTTAAGCAATCCACCGCCTGTTGCCAGTCTATGGTGCCTACGCCCAACGGGAGGTGATCGTCGTTTCGTGACCGGTTGTCGGAAAAGTGAACATGCACAAGGTGCTCCCCGAGCTCTTTGCAGAAGATCTGATGCCCATCCTTGCCGAAGTTGGTGTGTCCAAAGTCCAGATGCAGCTTCAGGCCGGATACCCGGGCGATCATTTCTTTAAAAACCGACACCCGGTCAAAGGGCGCTTTATAGTTTTCAAATGCCAGGGTAAGCCCATAGGTTGCGGCCATTTCAACAATGGGCGGTAACGCCTCTATCTGGAATGAGACCAATTGATCTCTCATGGCAGGCGGGCAAAAATAGCAGGGGTGGATGTTCATCACCCTTGCACCTAAACCGGAAAATATCCGTGCGCACCGCTCAAGTTCCTTTAAACAGGCATCCCTGATCACAGACACCGGGTATGCCCAGGGAAGGCAGGGATCGGTGTGGCCGATGATACCAAGTTCGTAGGTATCCAGAAGGGCTTTAAGTCGTTGAGTATCCACATTTGCGGCGTTGGGGCCTTCTATAGTCAGATCCAGGAACTCAAAACCGGCTTTGCCGCATTGCTCGGCTTCTTCGTAAACCGATTTTAACGGGTTGTTCATTACACCTATTTTCATGGCGGAATCCTTTATTCCTTTGATCATGTAAAAAAACACAAAGATCAAGAAGGAGACGAAGCACTGATATCTTCGTCTCCTTCCTGGTAAAAAAAACAAGCTCAGTAAAGTTTATACTTTCTGTGGGTAAATTGCGACAGCTTGAAGTTAAAAATTAACCTATTCAGACAAAGGGGGCTTATCATGGTAAGCTGAATATGTAATAATTAATGATTTACAATCCAATATCAGAGTAAACAAAAAATGTTCAAGCTGATTGGCTGAAAATCCGGTTCAACAAATAACAATTGGGGAGGTTAACAAATGAAATGGCTACAGTTTTTTACGCCCGCCAAATCAATGGATACCGCGCAGGCAAAGGCGTTTATTTCCACACAGCCGAGTGAGAAAACCACTATCCTTGATGTCCGTCAGCCCTCTGAATATGAGACGAGCCATATTCCGGGGGCAGTCCTTATCCCCCTGTCCGAGCTTTCAGACCGGCTGGAGGAACTTGACCCGGACAAGTCGACCCTGGTGTACTGTGCCATAGGCGGGCGCAGCCGGGTTGCTGCGCAGATGCTGGCAGGCAAGGGATTTAAAAAGGTAATTAATGTTTCCGGCGGTATAAAGGCATGGAAGTCGGAAATCGCCGTAGGGCCCCAGGATCTGGGTTTAGACTTGTTCTCTGGGAAAGAAGAGCCGGCAGAAGTGCTCAAGGTCGCCTACTCCCTGGAACAGGGGTTGAGAGAATTTTATCTTACTCTGGGCGAACAGACGACCAACAAAAAGGTGAAAGACCTGTTTGCAAAACTTTCTGAAATCGAGTTGAATCATCAAAAATCCATTTTTCAGGCCTATCTGGATATTGGTGGGGAAAATGTAAAGATGTCTCAAAAAGACTTTGAGGCTATGGTCGAAGTAAAATCCCTGGAGGGTGGTCTTTCCACGCAACAGTATCTTGAACTGTTCAGCCCGGACCTGGACAAGGAAACGGATGTGATCTCGTTGGCCATGTCTATTGAAGCACAGGCTCTGGATCTTTACCAGCGTGTCACAGTAAGAATAGACAACCCTGATTCAAGACAGATTGTTCAAAACATCGCCAATGAAGAAAAAGCCCACATAGAAAGCCTGGGAAAACTGATGGATACACTAAAAGGAACGAATTAATGAAAAAAAATTTGATTCTGATCGGCGGCGGACATGCCCACATGACGGCGCTTGAGAATATTTCCCGCTTTGTTGAAAAGGGGTATAAGGTTACCGTGATCGGTCCGTCCTTTTACCACTATTATTCCGGCATGGGACCGGGTATGCTGGGCGGGACATACACCCCGTCGGACATTCGTTTTGCCACCCGGGATGTTGTATGCAAACAAGGCGGTCTTTTTGTAAAGGATTATGTGACCCGGATTGACCCGGCGGCAAAAACGGTTCAAACCGCCGGCGGCCAAAGTTTGGCCTATGATGTGCTTTCCGTGAATGCAGGGTCCTATGTCTCCATGCAGGATGTGCCTGAAAATGCGGAAAATATTTATCCGGTCAAGCCCATCGAAAAGCTTATGGAAGCGGCAGAAAAGCTCAAGATCCTTTTTAAACGTAAAAAAGCGGTGGTGACAATCGTCGGCGGCGGCCCTTCCTCGGCAGAAGTGGCCGGGAACATATGGCAACTGGCAAAACAGACAAAGCAAAATATGCCGGAAATAAAAATTCTTGCCGGCAACCGGTTTATGGCCAGGTTTCCTGAAAGCGTCCGGTGCCGTGTAAGCAGTATTCTTAAAACAAGGGGTATCCGGATTTTTGAAAACGGGTATGTAGAAAAAGTAACAGCCGAATCCGTTCTGATGGCTTCGGGCGAATCGCTCTCCACTGATTTTACTTTTCTTGCCTCGGGCGTGAAACCGTCAAAAATTTTTGAAGCATCCGGCCTGCCGGTTGGTCCGGATAAGGGTATGCTGGTAAACAGATACCTGCAAAGCGTGAAGTATCCGGATATTTTCGGCGGCGGGGATTGTATCAGTTTTAAGGATCGACCGTTAGACAAGGTCGGCGTGTACGCGGTCCGGCAAAATCCGGTGCTGCTGAACAACCTGTTTGCGCAGCTTGAAGGCACTCCGCTGCAGGGGTTTAATCCGGGACCGGAGTACCTGTTAATTTTTAACCTTGGCGCAAACCACGGCGTGTTGAAAAAAAGAGGGATCGTGTTCAGCGGGAAAACCGCATTTTGGATCAAAGACTATATTGACACAAAATTTATGAAAAAATTTCAAGCCATTGAAAAAACGCTTTAACGCTGGGGCCTCTTGCATATAAAATATGGCTCATGTTGCGTTTCAAGGTCTTATTTGACCAAAAGTTCGACAAGCGAATGGAGCAAGGCCTTTCCTCGTTTGCCAGCATTATGAACGAACTCAAAAAAACTAAGATGAAAAGGGAGCTTCTCATGTGACATTCCTCATTAAGGGCTCAATAGTCACCCGGCGAAGATTGGCAAGCATCTGAATTACCACCAGGCCGCATCGCTGAATCATCCCAAAAACGGGCGGCTTCTCTTTTTTCAATGTATATAATCTGTATAATCTTGTAATCTGGGGACATCTTATGTAATTAACTGGGATTATGTAAGATGTCCCAAGAATTCACCAGAATACTCGATGGCGAAATCCGGAAAAACCCGGAAACGGGTTTAATTACACTTTTTCCCTTTCAACTGTGGGAACAAAGGGAACTGGAAGGGGAAGCTCGGGAAGATCCATGAGCTGCCTTGCCCTGTTCAGTGCGACATCGATATTGCCATGGATGTTATCCTCGCCTATTCTGTAATAGAGTCCCGACTGTTCAAGGGTTATCAAAGGCTGGGCATGGACACCGGATAAGAGAAGAGTCGTACCGTCCTTAAGGGTCTTATCCAAAAGCTCCTCCATGGCATGAAGTGCTGTGGCGTCCATGAAAAGGATATGGCGGCAGCGAATGATAAGCACCCTGGGTGTTTTCCCAACGATCTGAAGGGTGTCCTTGAACCTGTTGGCAGCCCCGAAAAAAAAGGGTCCGTGTATCTCAAACACCTCCACGCCCTGGGGCACTACCCGGTCCCTGAGGGAATGGTGATCAGTCTCCATCTCAACTGTGGTTCTTCGTATGATGGTGGTATCGGCCATGCGGTTCATGAAAAGAATAGCACTCAGCACCACACCAACCTCAATGGCTATGGTAAGATCCACAAACACCGTGAGGACAAAGGTGATCAGCATCACAAAAACATCGCTTTTCGGACTCTTGAACAGCTTCAGAAAGTAACGCCACTCGCTCATATGGTAGGCAACCACCATAAGGATGGCAGCCAGGGTGGCCATGGGAATGAGGGTGGCCCACCTGCCGAAACAGACCATGATCAATAAAAGGGTTGCGGCATGGACAATACCTGCAACGGGAGTGGTGCCGCCGCTCTTGATATTGGTTGCCGTACGGGCTATGGCGCCGGTGGCAGGAATTCCCCCGAATATGGGAACCACTATATTTGCTATTCCCTGGGCCACAAGCTCCATATTGGAGTTGTGGCGGTCTCCGGTAATCCCGTCCGCAACAACTGCTGCAAGAAGGGATTCACTGGCAGCCAGGATGGCAATGGTAAATGCAGGACCCATAAGCTTATGGATAAGCTCAAAGGAGAAGTGGGGAAAAGATGGTTTAGGCAGCATGGTAGGAATACTGCCAAACCTGCTTCCAATGGTGTCCACTGGAAGGTCAAGCATAAAGACAAATATGGTGGTGGCAATGAT
>AMWB02002381.1_pt1 | contig 18375 bp, 20 predicted proteins | sample 200311 | NCBI WGS metagenome assembly AMWB02 (sample SAMN02737377, study PRJNA173069) | bioreactor metagenome | biome: anode biofilm in microbial fuel cells | place: USA: California | collected 2010-12-16 | reverse complement strand
GTTCCGACGCTGGAGAGGTCCGCGATCGTCATGGACGGCAGGATCGCAACGGACGACACCTTGCCGTCAATGGCGGTTTGGAAGGCGGCGTTGGTAGCTTGCTGTGCGTCACGCGCCATGTAGTTCGTAGTGCTTGCGGCACTTGCCCAGTACGAGCTTGTCAGCTTGAGCGCGTCGGCGGCGATGCGGGCGTTTGTCTCGGCGGAAAGAGCGGTCCAGAGTGCGCCGGTTGCCGCCGCGTATGCTGTGCGGCTGGCAAACCCCGTCGTGGACTCTGCGCTTGCCCAATGGCTTGAGTTGAGTTTGAGAAGGTCCGCCGCAATCCTGGCGTTGGTTTCCGCCGCATGGAACGTGAACACCGTATTGCTGTCAGCCGCGAGTGCCGCCCGATTGGTATAGGCCAACGCCGCAACCCCGCCCGTGCTGCCGGTGATGTTGTTTATCAGCGCGTACAGGCTGTTTGAGGTCAACACGTCCTGCGCCCCGTTCGCCGTGATTGCCGATCGAAGTGTGTTGGAGTCTAACACCCGCTGCGCCTCTGTACCGCGCAATGCGATGGCGGAGGCAAGCGAGTTTGAGTTCAGAACATCTTGCGCCGTGTTGGATGAAATGGCTGTAGCAAGGAATCCCGTCGCCGCAGAGAATGTGGAAATGCGGGCGTATGTAGCCGCGACGTCCGTTGTCGTGGCGAGCGTGCTTGGGAAGTCTGAAAGCTGTGCGGCGCTCCCGATGTACGCGCCGGTGATGTGCAGGTTGCCGTTCGTCTTGTCGAAGACCATCTTGACCATCGCATCACCCCAAAGATCATCGCCAACCCAAAACTGATCGGCAACGGAGCCCATGTACCAATCGTCTCCACCTTCAAAGAACTTGATGTCGTCGTTGTGAACGAGGACGCCGCTGATGGTGTCGCCGGTTTTCTTCGTGAAGTTCGTAATGCTCGTGGCGATTAGTGTCCCTGTTCCCGTGTAGGTCTCAACGTATAGAGGGGAGCCAGTCGCAAGCCCTGCAACTGAATAGATCGGGCTTCCGGTAGCGAGCCCCGCGATACTCCCCACGCTCCCGGTGTATGTCTCAACGTAGAGGGGTGTGCCTGTAGCAAGCCCAACCACGCTGACGGCGCCAGTGATCGTCCTGCGTGTTGGGTCATACGCGAGCGTCAGCCGGCCAGAGCTTTCGACATTCGTTGCGCCGAGATCCGTGATAAGGTCGCCATCAACGGTAATCACAAGATGGTTTGTTGCGATGGACACGGCCCACTCGCTGCCGGTCTCAATTCCTACAGAGGCAATCCACGGGGTGCCGATCCAGTTGTAGGCAGAATAGACGACGGATGTCCTCCACGGGATACCAGGGGTGCCCGTTGCAAATACGGACGGCCTGATCCATAGCGAGCCCTGCGACTGCACCGTTATGGCCCCGTTTGAAATCACACCCGCCTCGTAGAACCACGGGCCGCCGTTGGTGTTGAGAGAAGCCGCGCTCCATAGGCAGTCTGCGGTCCCGTTGGTGGAGTTGACTATTGCCCAAGAGCTTGTGACCGTTACTGCCGAGTATGGGGATTTAGACCACGAGAGGAACACCGAGCAGCCTGCGAGGTTGACCGCGGTTGCGTCCGCATTTCTGAATGTGATCCGCACCGGCCACTCGTTGCCCTGGTACACGATCAGGTCATCCCCGGTCTCTTCCCCTGCGGTAACAGCAAGCGGAATCGGGTTGGGTCCGCAGAGTGCGGACAGGCAGAAGGTGAACAGGAACAGGCCGGCGAGTAAATTTCGTTTCATGCGTTCTCTCCCACGCGCGCGCTGCGTTTTTTCGGATTCTATTTTGCGACTCTTCAATGTCAAGCCAAGTTTCATTTGTAGACGAATACCCATTTCACGAAGCCGTACAGGTTCAGGTACAGGGTCTCGCTTCCAACTATGCTTTCCGTTAACACATATCCATAAAGAGACGTCCATGCGACCGCAGCGATACACGCAGGGACGGGCGTTGGAAGACCGCCGACGCCGTGCGCGCAGACGTCTTCACTCGCGCACCGTCCTGCATCGGATGACTTCTGCCATGACCACCATTCTTCTCCAAGCAACCCGTAACTGGGCAGGGTGATGGCTGCGTCTTTCACGAAAACCCAATTAGTACCAGAGAAAAAGTCCTTCTCTACGCTCTCGATGTGACCGACGAGCGGGCCTTCGACAGTTCCGACAAGGGTGTATCGCAGGTGGTCGTCGTCCTCTTCGTCAAGATAGGCGGGATACAGGTGGGGCGCATACGGCATGGCATACACGTCCACGGACTCGATCTCTGGCGGAGTCCTGTTCGATGCAGCGAGGACGTTCTCTATCCGTATGTACGGAGTGCCTTTAAGATTTTCCTTACACTCAAACATCGTTCCTGCGTAGTTTGCTAGGTATGTTGGTTCATCCACCACTCCGGGGAGGACGTAATAGGCAGTATTCTCTCCTTTTGCGCTTCCAACAAACCGCGCACCCCCGTAAAAACTGTTTATTCCTATTCCCGTACCTTGCGCGAACGTTTCGCTTATCGTGTTCGTCGGCGCAGGGGTTGCGTAGGAGAAACTGTTGAGTGTGCGGCAATAGCTTTCGTTTTCGACGCACGACGCATCGGACCCGTACCGCTCATTGTACGTAGCAAGCCAGAGCATTTCTGGCGCAAGCTCACCGGCGGGAGAATATCGGCACGTGGTCACAAGCGAGGTCAGCACGGTGTACCGCTCGTTGAGTGCCTGCGCCGAGACAGGCCAAGAGTGGTAGGTTGATCCGATACCATTCCATGAGGCAACTTGGTCCGCCCCGTAAAAGGCTACGGTATTCGACCAGTACAGAGTTACGGTAGTCCCGATGATCGAATCCCATTGCCCGTTGGTCTCAACGCGGGACCACTCCGAGGTTGTAAGGGAAATCAAGGAACGATCACACGCCATCCAGCAGTCATACCAATCTGGGTCATCCCAGTCACACGCTCCAATACAGTCATATACCGTATCCCAATAATGTACGTAATCGACTTCAACCACCTCGTGGTACGGCGTATCAAGCGCCTCGCCCTGTGTGATGCCGTCCACAACCGTGGTTCGTAGCCCGATGCTCCAGCCCACGGCGTTGCTCACGGTCCAGAGGGTAGTTGCCCCGATGATGTGCAGCTTCGCGTCACTCAAATCGACAACGGCGTTTGTGTTTGGGCAGAAGATGTCTACGCTCACAACGGCGTTTGTTCGCCGTTGGTAGTTGATGCACTCAACTGGTACTTTCGGGAACACTTCGGGCAGAGAAGAGTTGATGTACCACCAGTAGGTCTGGTAGTTCGTCGTGCCGAGCGCAAGCCCGTAGTTCTCTACCACATTGGTCACGCCTGCTGAAACATTCGTCGTATAGAAGGTGTTTGTCACAATCACTTTCCATTGGCAGAGCGGCAACACAACAGACTGCGTTGGAATCATCGTGAATCGCCAATCGTGTTTGCGGTTCACTACGCTCGCGTTCCCGTTCGTGTAGATGTAGTTGGTTGACGCCTCGTTGTATGCGTAGTAGAAGTCCGTGCCGACGCCGAGCCGGCCGAACAGGTTGGACACGCTCAACATGAGCGGGGTAGTCCTGTACGTGTTCGCCACGTAGCTGTTCGTGATCGGCACGAGCGGGTCGGCGCATGGGTCTGCATAGATAACTCGCTTGTTCGTTACCGCTCCGATTGGCGTTGAGAGCCAGTTCGTTACGCTCTCGTCAAGGTAGTTTGGAATGGCATAGGTAATGTATCTGTCCCACGCCTGCAAATCCTCCATAATCATCGGGCCGGACCAGATGTAATCCGCGTTGATAACATTCGTGCCTCTATAGACGTTCGTTCCGCTGAAGTTGGACAGGGTACAGTCAGCGGTTCCGAAATTCCAATTCGTCGTATAGTAGAAATTCGTCGAGCCGTCTGTCACAACGGTTCCGGTGCTGACGGAACTCACATACATTCCGGTGTACACAGGCATTTCAAAAGAAATTGTCGGCTCTGATAAATCTGCGGCGCGACATCGCTCAACGACCCCCGAAAATATGCACTGGTAATCTGCAACGGCTATATACGTAGAATTTGAAACAATCGGAAATCGCCCGAAGTCGGCAACAGCGATGTTGCCGAGAAGCATCATGAACGCTATGGGGCGGAGCTTCATACCGCGTAGAACCCCGTCAGGTCAATTATTCCCCGGTGTAGGATGCGGTTTATCACGACGGCGCCGGCAGAGACGTAGACCTCGTACAACGCCCTCCGCCATTGATTCGCCGTGTGGGTAGGGAACGTCCCGGTCGTTGAGCCGAATATCTCGCAGGTGAGCGGGGCCGTAGTTCCAAACGCATAGATGTAGTGCTTCGCGCTGATGGTTCCTCCAATCGACACGACGGTATCCACGCCCGCAGTATGGTTTGCGCCTATGACTACATCCGTCGCCTTGATCTTCACCGTGAGGGCCGAGTTGGAAATGCTCAATATGTCGCCGGCGAAGTCGTAGTCGGCAGAACCGCCTTCACCCCCGCCACCGGGGTTTACGAGGCTACAGTAGATCCCATCGCTGCCGTGGTGCGTTTGAAAATGCGCTGGGTCGAAGTGGATCTCGTTTCTGTTCGCCTTGTCAATGAGCTTGTTCAACAGCGACACGCTCAAGCCGCGCTCTGTGACTGATACGCGCCTTACGATGTTGTCGTTGATGCTCATAACAGCGAATTGAAGTCAGCCAGCTCATAGATCGGATGCTTGCCTGACAGGTTGAAGAGGATACGATCCCAGGCCTCGCTGAACGAATCGCCCGTCTTGTACCGCCTGATGAAGTGATTCCAGCCGCCGTAGCCCGTTTGAAGTGGAACGATTCGAAACGAGAACTGCAATTCGACATTCCAGAACTTCTCTTGGGTGGCAGATGCCGCGTCATCGTATGACTCAACCGCTGTGTGGCCAGTATAGAGTACCGTCTGAGCAGGGAATCCCTTGAAGGATGCGTCGTTCACCCTGCCGAGTATGGCCAATGCCGTTCCGTTGAAAGTGGCGATGTTGTCCACCTTGAGCGGGATGATGAACGACCCGCAGGGAATCCGTATCGGGATCGGCGCGCGCACGTCCGTATCCCCGCCGATGGCAGTTTCCCACTTGAAGGTCGGGTTCTTGAATTTGTCGGTGTCCGAAGAATCGCGCTCCACGTCTAGCGTGATGACTTCCCCACCGAATTGCATGGACGTCTGGAGGTTGTCGTAGTCCTTTGTCCCTATGTGGATCGTGTCATCATTCGGGTTGAGCATCGTCAGATTCGGGCTCATGTAGTGGCAAGTGTACTTGAACACGTTCTGCTTGCCGTAGATCGTCTTGACGATACGACGAAGGCGAAGGAAAGAATAATTCGAGTCAGGACTCGAGGAAGAGAATACCTGGCCGTAAGTTGGAAGGGTATCAGGTCCCGCAGGATCGGTGATGAACACGCGCTGCCCTGTCACTCCCTGCTCTGAAGCGTCGAGCATGTAACCGTCCGCAAGTTCTCTATATCCTGCCATGTTGCACCTGTCTTTTTACGGAGCCCATGCGAAGGGTATGCCTTTCCCAATCTCACGTGCCGCCTCTGCCGATATACTCGTAATCCCAACGCTGATTTTCTCGCTCCCCGGCTTGATAACAACGCCGAGCCGCTGATTCTCTCCCATGTTAGGCGCGTTGCGATTACTCCCGCCCTGTATGTCATAAAATGCCTGTGGAGCGGGATGGATTGCCTCTGTAGCCATTGTTTTTACTGTTTCGAGTGGTAGCCCCATCGTTGTTGCCGACGCGATAGCCGGCGTTTTAAACGATGTTGTTCCATTTGCAGTGGGTATCACGGCTTTTCCGGAAGCCGCATCGGGTTGTCCAAAAAGTGCCGCCTGTATCTTGGCCCATAGCCCCTGTGAGGTCGTCTGGTCGAACATCTTTGCAGCCTTCGCCGCTTCGTTGAGCCCGTCCGCGGCGTCCTGCGCGCCCATGCCGATGCCCTTCAAGCCAGAGACCATCCCCGCCGCACCGTTCTCCGAGCCGCCGAACTTCGCCATGATGTCATTCCAGAAGTTCAGCACGTTGGGCAGGTCGAGCGTCTTGGCGATGAACCCGCCCACCTTCTCTTTGAGTTCGCCCCAGGAGTTGCCCATCTTCTCCATTGTGCCGATAAGCCCGTTGCCCCGCACTTGAGCAAGAGCGAAGGAATCAGACCCGAACTTCAAGACCTGGTTGAACTGCTCCTGCTTCGTCCCCGTCTTGTCGATGGCGATCCCGTAGCGCATGAGTGTTTCCGTGTGCCCTTGGCTCGCCTTGATAATCATTCGCATGGCCGGCTCGAGGCCCATGCCCGTAGCTTCTGCAAGACCGATCGCTGCCTTCGTCACCTGCTCCATCTGCGAGCCTTGGATGCCAAGCTGCGAGGCCAATGCCATGATGCCCTTGACGTTCTCATCGTCATAGACCGTCGTTTTCTGGATCGCAGACGCATACGCTTGGAGCTTCGGCAACAGCGCGTTGACGTTCTCACCGTGTAGCTTCAAGGCTGAGGCGAGGTTGATGTCTGCCTTCTCGGCAAGCCCGAACTCACGCACACTTGACGCGCCGAACTTTGCGAGGGCACCACCTACAAGCCCGCCCATGATGTTTCTGAACGAGAGGAACGACGCGCCAATTCCGTCGAGCGTACCCTTGGCCCCTGCCATCTTGCGCTTGTACTCGGCATCCTCGACGGTCAGCTTGACAAAGGCTTCACCGATTTTGGAGTTGTCAGCCATGTGCGCCTCTCAATACGTCCGCGAGGTTGAATTTCTCCCGGTCTGGAAACTGTGCCTTGAGCCGCTTCATGTTCTCCTCTAGCTGCGCCGTTTGGTCCTGCGGTTCTTCCACCGCCTCGCCCCGGGCCACCATCCTGTAAGCGTTGTCTCGTGCCGTGTCGTAGACCTCCGGGGTGAGGTCTCGCACGTCTGCCAGCACCCAGCCGTTGACGAGAGCGAATAGGCTCAGGTCGTCGGTGAAGTCGCTGGCTCTACACGTTTTTTTTTATCAAGGCTCAGGATATGCGTCAGGAGCGCGGTCAACTGCTCCGCGCTCGCCTCTTCGGTCAGGTCGTATATTGCGTCATGCCCGAGCGGTGCGTCCAAGGCCGAGGCTACCCACGCGATGAGCAAATCGCGCGGGGTGTCAGACACGATCAGGTCTCGTGCCTTCAAGGTGAGATCCATCCCGCGCGGGAATCCGGCCTGAGCCGCAAGCACGAAGGCCATGCGGTCCTCTTTGACGAGATGAGAGGCCTGTTCTGCAACGAGGTGCATCTCCCGTTGCAAGACGTGATCCTCCGCAAGCTGGTAGAGCTTGAGCTTGCTCAATCGCCTGACGCGGATCTTATGCGTGCCGAGCATAAGCTCGACAGGCTCATTCAACAGGTCGGACGCGCTCATCAGAGCCGCCTTTCGTGATTACGAAACAGTCCAGGCTTCGGACCCGACAAAGCTGCAATTAAACGTGACGATCCCATCAACGCTGACACTCGCCTCTGCTGAGGTGATGAGCGCCTTGCCGGCGATGGTAACGCCGCCCTTGCTTGTGAGCAGGGACAACGTGGTCGCTACCGTCTGAGCAATCGCGCCGGCGAGCGGGTTCGCGCCCACGCAGGTAAACGTTCCGCTGACTCCCATGAGGCCGGCGATGTGTTCCTTCCATCCCGCGGAGGCCATGCTCGTCGCGTCGAGCGCGTCAATCGTGGCCGTCACCGCCCAATTCTTGATCTCCGTTGCACCGCACGCGCCCGAGCCCGTGAGGCTTCCGCTTTTTCCTGATAATGCCGCCGTGGACATGATGCACCTCTCTGTTTGTTATCCGACCCTGTACTCGTACTGGACGTGCTTCGCCCAGCCCTTGTCCGGGTCCTCAACAAGGTTTCCTGCAATCCGATTCGCGTACACAACATTCTTCGTCGAGAGCGTCAAAATCACGTTGTCATAAAGAGCGCACAATGCGTCACTTATAAGAAGCACCTGCGAAGGGCTCGAGGCGTCATCCCATATCGAAAAGGTGATGTTGAAGATGTCGTGGTCATTATTCGCCATCGTGGAATCAACCGTCCCGGCAGGGTACGACACCGTAATGTACGGAACGGCACTCCCCTGCGGAGCGCTCGAGAAGTGCATCCCTGTCACCATCGCACGCAAACTCGCGCCCGCGGCGGCGTTGTACCTTGCAAGGATGGCTGTGAGAAGTTCAGTCATAGCGGTGTTCCGATCAGACGCATGACCGCCTTTCTTTCCGCGTAGGCTGTAGGTCTCAGGTACGGGCGCGGGAGCATATTCAAAGTGCCGAACTCAAGCCAGAGCGCGTAGCCGATGCCGGATTCTGACGGTGGATTTCCAGAGTTGTTGCCTACAGAAGAACCTACGAGCCTGACAAACTCCTCCGGGGCTTCGTAGCCGATGGAGTTTCTCAGTCTGCCAGTTAGCACGTGAGGAGGTTGCCACGGCCTTGAGGCCGGCTGGCCCTGGTCGAGCACCGCGCGGATCTTCCCTGACAGATACGTGGCCGCCGCGTCGAGGTTCATACGCACCTTGCGATACAGCTTCACGCGGTAGTTCGGCTCATCCCATTTGACGTTTTCGCTCATACTCTCCGCACAAGATCGACTTCAAGGTGACGGTTCAGATCGTCCACGTTGTAAACGCTCTGCACATCATACGTGTAGCCGCCGTAGATGACTTGATCTTTCGCAAGAATATCAACCCCCGCCTCGCAATACAGCCGGTGGGTGCTGACGAGCATTTCCCGCCCGACGCCAAGACGTTCTTGAGCGCTTAACTGTCTCACGAGGCAGGTGACATTCGCAGACTTCGTGGCCCACGCCTCTACGTTCCCGCCAATGGCGTCCTGCGTGTTCGTTACCCGCTGGATTGTGCAGGTGCCTGTCAGTATGGCGCCGAGGCTCATATCGTGAGTGCCCTGTAGGGTGAGAGTTCCGCGCCGTGTGCCAAGACCGCGCGCGTGGCGATCCCGTCTGCGAGCGTCCAAGAGTGGTCCCCGATGGACTCCTGCTTATAGGCAGAGTTTGAGCCTGCGACGTTGTAGACATCCATGACCACGCGGGCGACGATAATCATCAGCGCGTCAGGCAGATTTCCTGGCTCGTCCTGCTCGTTCGGGAGCGTGTATCCCGCCTTGTAGTACACGAACACGTTTGCCTTTCCCTTCGGGAAGCCCGCGAAGCTGCGTATCATCCGATCCGTTTCCGGCACGAGTTCAACGAAGTCATCGAAGTCAGCCGGCAATCTCAGCGTGGCGTAAGAGGGCGATAGCGCGAGTGAGCCAGAGGTAGGACGTAGCAGGATCGAGGGCGAGGTCTCCATGCCGCTGATCGTGCTTGCGGTCCATCCACCGCCTGTAGCCACAATCTGCTCCACGAGCGCGGCGATTGTCGGGTAACTCGCAAGCACAAGGTCAGTCTGCGCCTCTGCCCCAGCCGTGTCTACGGACCAGAGGTTGAGTTTGCCGTCTGCGATACCCACCGTGGCGAACTTCGCCGTGGTATTCTTGACGGTCAGCGCGTCATCGCTCTCGTAACACGCTCCGATGAGGGCCGATACGGGGAAGTTCGGCAAGAGCATATGCGGGGTGCCAGAGCCGTCGAGCCATGTCCGGTAGGTGGTCAGCGCGAAGGTTCTCCCGCAGTAGGTCTGGATCTCGTCACTTACGGCTGCAATGATCGTCTTGAGCCTGATGTCGTTCTGCGTGCCGGTAATCCCTGCGTATTCCTTCACCTTCGCCAAGGTTGTAAGCTGGATGCTCATACTTCGACCTCCGGGGCCGCTTCACCATCTTGTCGCGTTTCGGCCCAGTCTGCACTTGGCTACCTGTACCAGATCAAGAGCTTGCCCGACCACACCGGCCCTTGCAGCGTGCTTGTCACCGAGAGCGTCATCGGGCCGTCAAACGCATACGGCTGCCCGTTCGTAGGCCACGCGAGCGACCCGTCGAACGAAGCGCCAGGATTGTTGGCAAGCTGCACTGTGCTTCCGTATGTGTCGATCAGCTTGACCTGAAAGGCGTTTGTTGCTCCAGACGGACTTGTGAACCACGCCCTTAGAATCTCGCCGCTGATCGCCTTCGACGCACCCGTTGCCGCCCCGTTCGTTGTCGTCGTGAAGTACCATCCCGCGACTTGCACGCTGCGGGTCTCTGAGTATTCGTTTGTCACGGTGCCAAGCCCGAACGCGCCGTAAACAAAAAGAGCGGCCACGAGTGCCGCTGTGAAAAGTCGCTTCATATTGTTCCTCCAAGCTGCGAGGCAGGGCAAGAGAAGAATCTTTTTCATGCTGTGATCTCCTTCACAGGCGGGCCGTGGGGTTGCCAAGGCCCGCCATAATTCCTCCGTCAGTCGATCAACGCGCTCGGCTGGCTTGCCGCGTCACCCGTGTAGCGCGGCTGGCTCAGGATGTAGAACGCATTGAGGATTGCGCTGTGCGCGCTCGGCGTGTCAAAGGACATCCGCACGCAGTCAAACGAGTTCGCAATATCAAGCTGCGAAGCGTCCACCTCGACGATGTAGGTCTTGAAGTCGCTCGCGCTTGTGAGCGCAAAGCCATTCAAGGTCGTCGCCGTGTTCGTGTAGATGTCGCCGTTGATGCCGTTTACCCAGTAGTTCGACACGCTGCCGAGGGTCTTGGCGCCCGTGCCGGCCACTGCCGAGGCTTGCTGCACCGTACCGGTGATGCCCGCCTGCGAAGCATTGATTACGCCGCACTGCACCACGATGGCGACGTGCCCGTAATTCTTCATGCTCACCCACACGGTATTCGTCTGGATCGCGTTCACGTCCTGCGCGAACAGGGCTTGAACGACCTTCTGCTCCTGCACGAGCGTCTGCCCGAAGGCGACGGAGGCAAGAACGGCAACCGCGAAACCAACCATCAAGAGCTTCTTCATTTTCGTGATTTCCTTTCCTTGTTTCACGGGGTTTAGGCGCGCTCGGCCAAGGCCACAAACGGACTCAGCGTCGAGGACGTGCCCTTGTACGGCGTCAAAGCCGCTCTCCATCGTGGCTGCCCGTTCACTCGCATGACGAAGCGGAAGGCCGTCTCGTCGGTGAGGAACTTCACATGGATCGAGGACGCGCTCTGGATGCCGCCCTTCTCGATCAGCACGTACTGCGAGAGGTCCGCGAATACGATGTCGCCCACATCGCCCAAGGCCGCCGCCTGCTCGATGGGGTTGACGGGGCGTCCCATCAACGTGCCATACGGGGCTTGGCTCAGGCCGGAAGGCGGCATAAACAGCGGAACGCCGCCCGTGCCGATCACCATCTTGAGGTTGAACAACTGCGGGTAGATTTCCTGGTTGATGTACCACTCTGCCCTCGGGAGCGACGGCGCCCACATGCGCGAGTACATCTTCTCGATGTTGTCCGCTACGATGGTGTCTGCCGCTTGGCCAGATTCCTTCGCCACGCTCACGAGCGCGGTGGAGTTGAGGATACCCAACGGCTGGCCGGCGCCGGTGCCGTTGTAGATCGCGTCGTCGAGCATGAAGCCGAACTCTTCCCCGAACATTCCAGAGACCATCGCGCCGAGGGCCGCGGTGTCCTGTAGGAGGTTGTCCGTGGCGTAGAACACGCCGATTAGTTCCTCGAGGCTCATCTCGCGCCGGCTGAATTTCGGCTTGCTGGCCGTCTTTACGTCGGCTTCCTGAATCCAGTAGCACTGCAAGCCGCCGTAACGGGAACCGGAAGCGCGGTTAGTCTCGTCGATGGCGTTCCACCGCAGGGAGTTGGCCACAGATGAGATCGGGATGCGCTGGCACTTGGAGGCGAGCTTGCCGGTGCTGTGCGCCAGCCGGAAGAGTTCGCTCTCGAAGTCCTGCTGAACAAGGAACCCGCCATCAGCCGACACCTGCTCGGACAAGCCGGACGGGGCCTTGGTCATGATGCTCTTGAGCCGCGGGTCCATGCGCGCGCCGTGGGTCGAGGTCGTTTCCTTGATCGCCATCAACTGCTCGCCCAAGCTGGCGAACTTTGCTTCGGGCTTCTCTTCGTTACGCACGAAGATGTTGACGGAAGGGTGAGCCTTCGAGTAGGCGGTCATCGCGTCGTCAATCGACTTCTTGACCAACGCGGGCACGTCGGGCTGATCGGCCGAGGCGTCCTTGAACTCTTCGCCTGTCTTGGCTTCGATGAGTTCCTTGGCGGTGACTTCATCTACTTCGAGGATCGAGCCGGCTTTGTAGGACGTTCCATTATGCAGGAAGTCCTTGAGGAGCTTGAGTTTCTTCATGTGCGTTCCTTTTCGGTTGAGTTGAACTGCGATTACTCGCCGGCTTCGTCTCAACCTTCAGGCTGCTTGGAGTCGGTGAGAACTCCGGGCTGCACCCTGGTCAGGAACGATTCGCCTCTGATTGAAAAAAGCTACTATACCTTCCCAGTCTTCATGTCTAGCACGAATTTAACATTTTCTTTCACCATGTCTGCAAGCGATAAACGGACGATGGCGTTGTGCGCCTTGATGAGCTTCACCATGCGGATCTCTTTCACGTCCCGCTTGACGATCGGCTCGGCCTTGAGGTTGTGATCCTTGAGCCACTTCTGCACGTCTGAGTCCGTGATTTCTGCAACGGGAGGAACGGGCTTAGGCACAGCGGGCACGTCCTCGATGCCAAGCTCTTCCATCATCTCATCGCTGATCTTCAAGCCCTTGGCCACGGCAACCGTGAGCGCGTTGATGTTCGCCGGAACGGAAACGTCCGAGTGTTCGAGAAGCATCCACTTGGTGATTACGCGCTTGCAGGAGTCCTTGACGGCGGCGAACTCAGGCCACTCGCCAAGGTATTTCTGGCACGCCTTGCCCCAATCCTTGCAGCTTGGGCCGGTCCAATCGAGGGGGATGAAGCCCACGCTTGACGTGTTGAGAAACCCGCCCTTCCTGAGCGCGAAGAACTCTTTTCCCCGCTCCGTTGGTGCGTAGATTGTCTTGGCCATCACGCCAACTGCGTCTGCCTTGATCCATTCATCCTTGCCGATAGGTGGCTTTGAGTAGTCATGCGCCTCCAGGACTTGCGGCGCCTTCAAGAACTCGTCGAGCATACATCCGGCGGGGTCGAGGATCTCGTGATCCCTGTCCAAGTCGCGCGTGCTGACGTACTGGATGACCGCCATTTCGCCTTCCTTGAGCGTTGCCATCTCTGCCGGCGACGGCGCGCGCTTGACGGCTTCCCCGCCGATGCGCTTTACGTCCATGTCCTCGATGCGTTTACCAGCGGCCTCGACGAGTTTGACAATGCGCGAGGATATTTCAGCGCCGAGGATCGGGAGCAGCTTGACGAGTTTGAGACTACGCTTCATCGGATTCCTCCAATCGGTTGCGGTATTCTTCGGTCAACACGGGGAGCAGGCTGCATCGGCAATTCGGATGCGCTGGAGGGCCGCCTATCGTCTCGTAATCAGCATCACCCCCCGCGGCGATTACCTCCTCATCGAACGCCTTGGAGATGTCGATCACGGTCCCATCGAGCTCAAGGCAGATCGGGCAGGCGTCACCCTTCGAGGCGTCCCATATCTTCGCCTCAACTACCCCGGACTCTTTCCACTGCATCAGCGTTCCACTATTCGACGCGCGGATGCTCTCCGTGCGTGCGATCATCTCGCCCCTGGCCTCGCGCTCCGTTCCCTCAAACACGGCTTCCATGCGCTTAGTCAGGTCGGAAATCGTCTCGCCCATGTCTAGCCCTTCCTGCAACGACGTCTTGAACTCCGCATGGATCGTGTCATTCACGCTCTTGGCAAACTTGAACGTGTGGCCATCAACCCAAGACCTGACTTGCGGCTGCTCAATCCACGGCGCGAGGTTGGTTGACATCCCAATGGCCCTGGCCCCGGCTTGCGCGCCGAACAGGAACTCGCTCTCCACGCCCGCGCGAGAGAGGGTGGCAATCTCCTGCGCCCACTTGTCGGCCAGCAGCCAATCGCTTGAGAGATCTCCTGCCCTCATCTTCTTGGCGGCCTCAAGCTTCTGCTTCGCCCATATCGCCAAGAGTACGCTCTTGATCTTCTTCTCATTCTCAGAAAGAGGCGGCTGACGAGCTTTGGAGCATCCCGAATGGTCGTGAACCTTCGCGCGACGAAGGGAGGCGCCGCGCGATTCTTCGACCTGTGGCCGCTCCGCCAGAAACGGGGAACCACTCCCGCTCGGCTCTCGTACCTCGTCACCGCCTTCAATGGGGTCCATGCCTTCGCGCTGCCTGATCTCATTCGGCGTCATCACGCCGTTCTGCAGATAGGCCGTATCGCGCTTGAGGACATAATCGCTGTCCTCCGGCACTGGGTTGTCGAACGCAACGAAAAGACGCGGCTCGCCGTATCGCGGGAGTAATTGTTCATTTATCTTTTGCTCGATCCGCCGGAGCCGCGGCAAAACTGTAAATTTCTGGTATTGGTACATGGCGACCTTCGCGTTGGCCATGTTCACATTCTCGACATCGAGCAGGGCGACGGGAACACCGAACGCGTCCGCGATCTCTAGGCGCGTCCACTTGCGCCCGAACTCGAAGCCCATCTCAGCCGGGGTGAGGGATAGCCGTTCAATCTCCCAGTCGTTGTCGGCCACCTTGGTCTTACCCGCGTTGTGAACGCCACGGAGCGCGTTGTTCCACTCGGCCTCAACTTCCTTGCGCTGTTCCTTCGTCAAGCTGCCGGACTTGTACCGCACCATGAACGGCGGGATGGCCGAGTTTTGAAGCAGGGCCGCGTCCTGGTCGTCGAGCGCGTTGTATCTGTCAACGCCTTTTATCATGCCCTTAATGCAGCCCATACCGTAGTACAGGTCGTGCGGGTTGGGGTACTTGAAGTGTATGACTTGATCGGCCGTGAGCGGGATCTGCGAGAGATTCGTGCGCCCGTAGAGGTAGCCCTTCACGAGTGTATCGTCACCCGGGACCACCTTGACCCACTGCGAAGGGAGGATGAAGATGTTTTCGGGGATGCCCAAGGCGCCTGTGGCGATCATCCAGTAGGCGTTGCCCGTGCAGTCGAGGAAGATGCCTGTTTTCTCGAACGTCTCGAAAGAGTTTTCCCACGTGTTGATTGAGGCCATGAGGTCAAGGAACGGGTGCTCCTCGATTTCCTCAACATCGTCTGCCGACTTGAAGCGGGCGAGGCGCGATATGGCGGGGTTACTCTTGAGCCATGACTTTTCCTTGCGCGAGATCGAGCGGGCCGCGCGGCGGGCCGGCATCTCTCCCGTGGCCTTCGTCGCGTAGAGCTTCAACTCTACGGAAGCAACCGCCGCGGCGTTCCTCGAGGCGCAGACATACGCCCATGACGTGTAGCGTTCAATTAACGCCTGCTGTGAATCGTCGGGCGGTTTGCCGTGCGTCTGCCAGAAGTTGAAGCCCATTGTCCTCTGGGCCCGGAGATAGCCGGCGACTTCCTCAGCGGTTTTGACTATTTGACGCAGGCCGGAAAAAAGGCGCATGGGTTTCTCCTATTTGCTCCAGACTGCTTCGTCGCTTGGGTCGGCGTCAAAGCTCTGTGTCCGTTCTTCTTTTTCTTTTTCTTCGTCCGGCGTAGGAGTGGCCTTCGACGCGGATATTGAGGGGTAGATGTATCCCTTGTCAAGACGCATTACAGAATATCTCAAGGCATCCATCGCGTGATCGAGTTCCTTCACAGGCTGGTCCTTGAGTTTGTTCCACACGTAGGACTCGAACTCGCGTATGGTGTTCTCGCAGTGCGGCTCAACGGTCAGGCGGGGGCGACCATCACCGCATACCGCGAGGCGCGACTGAACAGCCTGGATGCCTTGAAAGATGTCGTTGTTCGCCGGGATGCAATTCAACGCCTTGGCTTTCATCGAAGCAGCAAGCCCCGCGGCTGAGGGGTCGTAGATGTACTCAAGCGCGTGCATGGCCTCAGCCGCAGAGACAACGGCTTCCGGTAGCTGCTTCGTCTTATACCATTCGTCGATGATATGCAGGCGCCCATCGTTGTCCTTGCCGATGAGGAGCAACACGGCGGGGTTCGTGTAGCCCTCGTCAACGCCGACGTACAGGCCGACCCACGGACCTTCGTGATGTTGGACGTGTACGCTACGGTCCCATATATCCCCGTAGACCAAGCCCTCGAAGCCTACCCACTTGCCCTCGACGTAACGCTGCTTGCGCGTGCCCGTGAACGTGTTGAGCATCGAGATGTAGTCGGCCGGCAGGTAGATGTTCTCGTCGCTCCGGGTTTGGATTACTCGCCTTGTCGGGTCGTGTTGCTCGAAGAACCGCTTGTGCAGGTAGTGGGACGGGTTGCCAGGATTCGTCACGAGGTAGAGCGAGCGGTTCGGGTCAGTGGTCATCCGCAAGCGTCCAAGAATCATCGAGTGTTCGTCCTCGGAGATTTCAATGCACTCATCCACGCCTGCAGCCCCGAGGTTCAAGCTGGCGATCGTCTCAGGCTTGTCGAGCCCGCAGTAGATGATCTCTCCCCCGCCGTTGAGCTTGATGATCTGTTGCGTAGCGTGATGCTCGTAGGAGCCCAAGGGCAGGACCGGGGGCAGGTCGCCGTCAGGCATGAGAAGGGTTCGCAGAGTCGTTCGGACAAGGCTCACGTTTGTCTTGCGGAACAGCCCGACCACGTTGCCGGGGATCATGGCGCGTTTCCAGATGGCGTAGCAGAGGGCGCGTGACTTTCCGGCTCCGAACGCGCCCGAGTAGAGGATTTCCTTCTCGGTGGCTTCCTCGATGAACTCGTACTGCTTGGGGAGCAGCTTGATCTTGAGCAGGCGGTCTTTACCGTTTGGCTTTTTCAAAGACGACGCGGCAACGGAACTCGCCTTCTTCGAGGTCTTGGGCATATACGCCGTCCATCTTGTTGAGGATTTCAATGGCCTGCGCCGGGTCGCGCAGTTCGAGCTTCGTGATGTAGGCCGCGTCTGTCTTGTCGTCACCCTTGCCTGAGCAGATAACCTTCGTGGTTACGGACTTCAAGGCGCGCGAGTTCAGATTTTCAAGCCCCACGTTCGGAACGAAGCCATCAGCCCCAGATGTGCAGAAGTCTTGCAACCTGCCGCGCGCGATCTCGCTGAGTATCTGCTTGCGCTCTGCGATGGAACAGATGGAGGCGTCCTCGACTTTTGCGGAGAGGCGGGCGATTTCCTCACGGACACTAGCATTCCCTAACAGTCTGACACCTTGAACGTCTGCCCCTTTGCGTGAGTACCCCGCTTTGATGGCCGCCTGCGTAGCGTTCCCGCTCTTGAGGTACTCTTGGACGAATCGTTTACGCCGTGCGTTCATGCGTGAAGCCTATACCCATTTGAAGTTGAAGCGTCAAGTTTCATAATCTGCCAATAGGCGCGTACAGTTCTTTTATCTTTGAAATATCGCCCTTGTACGCAACGATGATCTTCTGTTCACGCTTTGGAAACTTTCTCATGTTCAGTGTTTTCTTGGCGTGGGCCAGCCTGGTGAACTCGCACTCCAAGTAGATGATCTTGTTGTAAACAGAAAGCCCTTCCTCTTTGAAGAACATTTCAGTTTCAGCTTCTGAGCAATAATATGCCCCGTTTTTGTCCCGGCTGTCTCCGGTCATGACCACAAAGAAACAGTTATCGTTCAGGTGTTCGATGGCCTTGCGGTATCCACTGAACAGCGTTTCTCTGAATCGCTCGTATGTATGGAGTGACTTGAGTTCGCGCGCGCTGATGTGCTTATGGAGCAGGGGCTTTATCATCTGGCTCCTCTGTGCAATCCACCGGTTGAGAGAACAGCCGATCGGCAACCGCGCCCCCGACGAGCTGGGCCATCGTCCAGCCCGAGGCGTGGGCGATCTGCTCCAGGTCGTTCTCCTGTTCGTCTGTGATGGTTACAATGAATTTCATGAGTCGAGCATATCCTCGTCTACGATTCCGAAAAGCTGTTTCAACGCCCTATTGACAAACCACGAGCGGGAGCGTTCAAGCTGGCCGGCTTTCTTGTCAAGCTCGGCAAGCACCTCGGGCTCGAAGTAAATGCTCTTGGGCTCGCCCCTCATCTCGGTCTTGTCCCTGTCGCTCATAGTCTGTAACAGCTTGTAGTATAGAATGGGAGGAGCTGTCAACTACTTTTCTCTTGAGAGCAAACGCCATGCGAGTCTAACCACTGCCGGAACATTACCCATGCTGGTTCTGGCGTTGAGCTTCTACACGCTTGATGAACTGACAATTCATGCATAGAATTTGATATTCGCTTTTGTGTCTCGCATCCAATGCGCGTAGGTACACTCCGCGCTCTCCAATCGATCGGCGTTCTTCCGCTCCATTGTTCAAGATGTGATCGAGAGTAAGGGCGTCCATCTTCCGTGGTGTCGGATATTTCGGCCGGATC
>AMWB02103834.1_pt3 | contig 18409 bp, 24 predicted proteins | sample 200311 | NCBI WGS metagenome assembly AMWB02 (sample SAMN02737377, study PRJNA173069) | bioreactor metagenome | biome: anode biofilm in microbial fuel cells | place: USA: California | collected 2010-12-16 | reverse complement strand
CGCCTGATAGTCCCTTTACAAAAAACTGGCGGGTAGTCGTTGACGCCAGGCGAACCTGCCAAATCGTTGAAATACCGATACTTGTGAAACTTTACCGCAAGCGGAGCATGGGATGGCAAATATCGTTAGGCGAACCGATCACTACCAAAGATCAAAAATCTTGTTCTAAAGCAACCCTTGCGTCTTAAAGGTTTCTTCCACAATCTCTCGAGCAACCTTTCCAGAGGGATTTTCTCCTCCGGTAATATTGCAGGCAAAGACGTACGTCTTTCCGCCACTTTCAAGAAAACCAATAAACCATCCTAAAGACCATTTCCCTTCAGGGGTCATGTCTGACCCTGTTTTGCCATAAAGCGTCCCCTTTTCAGTCTTGGTGACCTCCATTACATCTTTTAATATCGAAATATTCTTTTCAGCAAAAGGCAACTTGCCATCAAGAAGATTATTCAACAAAGCCACCTGTTCATCAGCACTGATTTTTATTGGGTCGATCCTAGGATGATCAAGCCAGAAAATATCAATACCTGCCGAAATGTCTTTGGTCCCATAATTAATCTGCTCAATATACGATTTCATCCGCTCAACACCAATCTGGCGAGCCAGCATCTGATAAGCAGGCACTGCCGATATACGGAACGCCTCACGCAGTGTCAAATCCTTATTCCACCCCTCTATGTCACGATGAATACCATCCCACTTGTACCATGGGGCATCTGCACCTTGTATCAAACTGAGTTCTAGCCCAATAAGGGTATTGTATATCTTGAAAGTCGACATTGGGGATAACCGACGAGCACTAAGCGCGGGATTTAGATTGACCGCTACAGCAGAAGAACGATTATAAATTACCAGGGCGGTATCGTAGGTCCTAAATAAAGACTTGTCGATTTCTTGCGCATTCAAAGATGCGGGCACGACTAGAAGAAGGCATAAAAATAAAAAAGCTTGTTTGACATTCATCCTGTTTTACTCCAAAAATCAGGTTCGCCTGATAGTCCCTTTACAAAAAACTGGCGGGTAGTCGTGGACGGAAGTCGAACCCTACAACCCCTTGAAACAAGCCTACTTATACCACTCTTCCGTAAACGTAGTATGGGAGCGCTGATATCCTTAGGGGAGCCAATCGACAATACCCGACCGTACAATAAGGGCATTTTATCACAACACCGGCAAAAATCCAGCAAAATGCCCGTTTTGACCCCCTAAAAATCGCCGTCCGCCCCTTTACCCCTTTGCCAATTTCCTTGCCAACGCCTTCACTGTTGAATCAGCATGTTTCAACAGACTAGCCCGATCATACGTTATAAAGTCCGGATGCGTTGAAATCCGGTACTGCTTTGAACCATTTCCCTCAATAAACTTTAACCCATCCTTACCCAGTAAACTGCCTTTAATCGGCGACCTGACCCGATCAAATATCTGATATTTGCCAGCTTCAACCACCTTGGTCAACCAGCCGCCTTTGCCTTTCTTAAGCTCAACTATCAGTTCCATGAATAAACCGAAAGCTGAATCCGGCATTTTGATCAAATGACCGTTCACATTTATATCGTTGCTCTTTTTCCTAGAAGCCGTACCGGGAATATGCATAACGTCGTAACACTGGTAAGCGTATTTTGTATAATCTGCTGTCTGCTGAGCGGTCAGCTTCTGCGCCTGCTGGCCAGTTGCCTGATTGAACTGAACCTTACCAAAATCAATAGTGCCATCCTTTTTGAACGCCTCTTTGAAGGTTAAGCAAAAAACATTCTGTCCGACCAGTTTGGCCAGCAAATCCTGTGACTTGACCTGATAGAATGGACAGAGAATAAGCGCCCCGTCCATTTTGCCGGTCTTGGCTTTGATCCCCAGAAGTTCTGCCTCTGCCACCTGATCATCAGCTAAGAGCGCCACGAAGATACCGATGCTATTCTGAATAACTGCCTTCTCGCCGATGTACCAGACCAATGACGTTACTGCATTGACGTTCTTTGCCAGACTATTCTTTGACCTTATTTGATCCAGCAATGGCTGTGTACTAAACGTATACCGATTGAGATCCTGATCTTTCAAGTAAAGCGGCGCAATGCCAGAATCCTCAGTAGAGGTGGCAACCCACTTGCCGTTCAATTTGCGGACAAACCGTTCGTTGCCACGTTTATCGAAGTAATGCTCGCCCTCAAAATCGTATTGGTCAAAGATCAAATACTTCTGCTTCTTGAGTGTCGTAAAACCGGTCAATGAAATACCGGTCAGCTCACTCTCGTAGAATTTAGCCTCAGGCGATCCTTCCGCATGCTTGAGCAGATATGAAAGCAATTTATCACTCAAGCAAAACTCCTTGTTCACGCAGATACGCTTCGATGATCTGCTTTTCTTTTTTCTGCGGAATCTTGCTGTTCTCTGGCGGCCGTATTTCAACAACATAACCTTTGCTTTTCTTACCATCCCGTTTAATGAAAAACTTCAGCTTGGCAGACACAAACTCGCCATTGCCATCCGCACCGATGCCATACCCTTTGGTGTCCACAAGATTATTTGATTTCACGATCAGCCTCACCGCACCGTTACCGACCTTGGCATTAACCTCGACCAATTTAACCGACTCAATCTGATCGTTACCGTTAAAATTGAATTTCCGTGTTTTTATCGGGGTGATATCAACAAGGGAATTGTTCAGCGTGCTGTCATCGATCTGCGTCACGCCAAGGAACGCTCCGCCAAACATTTCGAGATATTTCTTTTTATCATCGTCGCTTCGGCTACTTAAGCTCAGGCTCAAAACATGGTTGCTGGTGTTGTATACCAGCATATCCTCCTTAAGAGGTCGTAGCGCTTTAATATCCGGTTTATTTTTTTGCTCATCAAAAATAAGATGGGTTTTAGGAAAATCTCCGTGAGCTATTAGTAAAATATGCTTATCCCCGTCTTGTCTCAGCCGAATATCGCAATGGTCACTCTTTCCGCATTCCTTAAAATACGTCTCAACTGCCGTTTTGAATTGCGGTAACTGCCCGTCAGTAAAATTTGCCGTTCCATTTTGAAATTTATGGTGGCTTAATTTCTCTGAAAGCACGAGGTACAGGTATTGGTCAAAAGCGATCGAAAACGCCTCTTCACCTTTTAGAAACACCCGAATGGCTGTGGTTTCTGAGGTTTCGTCGTCTTGTTTCTGAATGCCGAACTGCTGGCAAGCTTGTTCTAAACAATCACGGGTTTGATCGGCGGTATCATTAATCCAATGGAGTTTCTCTTCAATCTCGGCACGTTTTTCTTCTGGGATCGTTTCCCAAAACCTATCAAGACTGTCGTCATCAAAATTAATATCGGCAGGGAACGCAAGATCATACTTTGTAAAAAACTCCGCTCGCAGTCCCGAATCTACCGCTTTAAGAAACTTGTCCAGTGTAAATGTCCTATGCTTTGCCATCGTCACCTTCTTCCTTAATACTTATATATCTCGAACTAAACGCCTACGAGTTCAACTTCAGGCATTTCGTCCCATGTGCGGCCATCAAGTAACCGCCCAGCCTTCTTCTTGTTAACGCCGCCCCATTGCTTAAAGAAAAATGGCACCTTCTGTGCCAAACACTGATCCCGAAGATCAGCAACCCATTCTGGTGACATATACCTCGCACGGGGTCCTGACTCGCCGCCAACGATTGCCCAATCGATATCCTTCAAATTGACCCTGCCGACCCTATCGATCAAAGGCTCAAAAGAAATAAATTTGACTTGTGCTTTTGTTTTACGAAGCAAGTCGATCCGGGACTTATACTCAGCATTCTCAACACTTACGCCCATCCATATGTTCTTCCCCCATGCTAATCGCTTTGAAATCTCTGCCAACCGATCCGCACGCTTGGTCAACACCTGAAAAGTATGCCATGGCGCCATATTCATCACATCAAATACTTTCTTAATAAAATCCTCTCGCACGTCCTTATGAAATAGGTCGCTCATTGAATTAACAAAAATGGTCTGAGGTTTCTTCCATTTCAAAGGTAGCTCCAAAACATGCTCATGCGTGGCAAGCTTAAATCCATTAGCATAATTAATTTGCCCCATAGCCTTTAAGCGTTTAGCCATGCGTTCAGCGTAGCAATTTTTACAGCCCGGACTAATTTTGGTACATCCCGTAACCGGATTCCATGTAGTTTCCGTCCACTCAATTTTAGTTTTTAGCGCCATTACCGCCTCCAATGTGCTTGATAATTGCACCCGAAGTAACTGTATTTTTTCTTTTTCTCGGTTCTCTTTGTATTTCAAATATTTTTTGTTGTTCAAGCTGGATCAGAACATCCTTTATGGTCTTCGAAATGCCATTGGTGTTAGCGTAAGCCCATTCTGCTAAAGCATCGAATTCGACTTCTTTTTGCTTCGCAACAACATCAATAATTCTATTACGCATATCAACTTTCTCGGGGTCTTCAAATAAGGTCATCTGACCTTTTTGAATACCAATTGCCTCAAACCGATATTTGGAATCGCTAACTCGAGCCATGTTATCTTTCATAACTTGCAATGCTTTTATGTGTTGCGATGCATGAATGAGGTAATATCGAGGTCTCACTTTCTGCCCCGGAGTATTGATGCGAAAAGGCATGACAAATTTTGCTCCAGCTATTTCTGAAAGATTCTTACAATATAAATTCATGAAAAATAGTTGTTTTTCTTCCGCACATTTTGTCTTATCAACTTCTTTATATTCATCGGATCCAAATAAATTTCTCATAGCATCTTCAGCATGATCCTCTTCCCAAAATCTGACAATATCATATACCATGAAGTTGATGAATACTTCACTCCGAGGGTAGGACAATATCCTTTTTAGCGTCGCCATAGAGAACCCCGAATAACCAAAAGGATCAACAAAGAAAAACATGGGATAATCTTTAACCGTACTCTGATCTATCTCATCCAATATCTTATTAATGGTCTGTTCAAAGTCTCCAAGATATACCTTCCAAAATTGCTTGTTGGTATTCTTTTGATCAAAAATGCCCTGCAAGCAATCAACACAATTCTTATTTTTATCTATACAGAAAATGGCGACTTTTCTTTGATTATCCTCAGCAATTAAGTCATTTGCGATGTTTGCAACCAAAACTGGAGATCCATCGCATTTAGAATTTCTTTTTTCATCACAAAAATACTCACCGGGACCGCAAAAACCATCGAAGTAAGTCACAAGTTGTGGTCTTGAGTAATTTTTGTTTGTCCTAAATAAGATAAGCATCCAAGAAGCAATATACTGCCGCAACAACTCGTGTTTAATTTTAGCGGGTTCATCTATAACCCATGGAATTTCCATTTTTAATCCATTTTTCTTATTAGCGATTAATTCTGTTTGATTCTCAAAAAAATCTTTATTAGCCATCATCCCTCTTATATCTTGAGCGCCTTAATATGCTTCTTTAGCGCCTTATCGAGTCGGATCATTGCGTCAATCATGTCCTCTTGCAACTTGTCCCACTTGTCAGGTTCATTAAGACCAGCATAATCAAATCTCTTACTGATCCTGCATGCTCTACGATCCTCCAACCGATCCCAATTCAGCTTGTCACCAAAATCCTTATCAATCTCCGAACGATGAGAAAAAAGCTCATCAAAAATACGCTTGTTCTCCTCGTCTGATTCCTTACCCCGATCGATATACAGTTCTGCCTGCCCATACTTATCAGTCACTGCATAATTTAATCCCAATCCCCTAACCCCTGAACTGGTTCCAATCCAGTTTGCGATCCCGGGTGATATGCTGGAGTGCAAACTGGTCTTTTTCTTGCTCTTTTCAAGAAGCGACTTCCAAAATTCATATCGTTGAGTATCCCGCTCTGCCATTTCCTTCTTCTCATCACCAACAATCTTTGTTTTCTCACTAGGGCCCGTAACTACGGTAAACTTTGCGGCGGGTTCTGAATTACCAATCCTGTAAGCCTCAACCTGCACAAGATAAAACTTCACCCCGCTTCCGGTTTCGTTAAGCCATTCAATAGCAGTAATATGCTCTGCCCGGGGATCACTCGAAATCCAAATAGCGGTCTTTGCATCAAGGTTTGAAATATAGGTCAGAATCTGCCCAAGATGGCCGTGATCAGTTTTTTCAAGTTGGTTTTCGATTAATACTTTTTGACCAGAGCTATCCTCGGCAATTATGTCAGCAGAAAAAGAACCAATACTTTTTTCTTTCTCGTCTGCAGTTAATTTAAGATCGAGCTCTTCGCCAAGAACTTCTAAGTTCTCAAACAACCAACAGGTAAAGTCCTTCGCTTCTTTTTTCCAGACTTCCCGCAGTGGAACCTTTTCCATTCTTCCGACCATATTGCCCTCCGTCATCAAATTAATGCTTCCTGTCTCTCGGCGGGCACGGATCCTTGCCGAAACTATCTTTGTCCTGAATCTTGCCATCACGACCGTGGATAACAAGTTCTGACTGCTGATGTTTCGCAATTTTCCTTGCCACGTTCTCAGCGGCATTCTTTGTCCGGTGTTCCGATGTCAGTCTGGAATTTCCTTCACCCCGGACGCCCCAACCAGTATCTGTCTTCACAACATGCTGATTTTTCCCCATATCCCCTCCTCGCTTAATTTTTTCCAAACGAGAAACAGCCATATCTATGTACCTCTGCTCTTTCTCTATGCCGATCCATTTCCTATTTAAAATTTCTGACATAGCGGCTGTCGTGCCACTTCCCATAAAAGGGTCGAGGATTAAATCTCCCTCCATTGAAGAAGCAATGATGATCCTTTTTAACATTTCTTCGGGCTTCTGTGTTGGATGTAACGCTCGACCATCTTCACCCCTGATTCGCTCCTTGCCTTGAACAAGGGGTAAAGACCAAACATCTCTCATTTGTTTCTCGCTTCCATCTTTTTGGCGATCGGGATTAATCTCTTTAAGCTTATCGTAATTAAAAATCCACTTCTTTCCTTTCACTGCCCAGATAACAAACTCGCTTGAATGCGTAAAGACTCTCTTTGTCATATTTGGCATTGCATTGCTTTTTTGCCAAGTAATAACATTGTTTATCCTCAAACCATTCTTTTTTAATGCCATCATAATCTCTGCAATATTGTGATACGTGCATGAGATATAGATTGAGCCATTATCTGTCAGAACCCGATGGCAAGCAGATATCCAAGAATCGGTGAAGCTTATGTACTCACCTTCCGACATTTTGTCCCATGCCTCATTAACCATGTACCAGTCTCCGCCAGTCTTATTCCCCTCCCACTTCAGACCATTGCCGGACAAATTATATGGCGGATCGGCAAATATAAGATTGACGGAACGCTCATCAATCTCGTTGCTCAAAATATTTATACAATCACCGTGATAGAAATAATTTATTTTCATTTATGCCCTATCCAATAATTCTTCTTCCCACTGCTGAATCATTTCAGGAATTCTACTTATCCAACCATCAGAGTGTTCGACGCTACTTGTTATGCCAATAATCCGATCGTACAGATTCAGCAGTTCGCGATGGGTAAAATTTTTCCCCGCTCTCTTTAAAGACAAAAGCGTTCTTAAAAGCCTTACCAATTGAGTTATCGACAAAGGTATTATTCTTTGCGTGCGCCCTCTGTATCCATATTTTATGGACATCCAAAACGTTTCAACGGTGTCTTGGTGCAACCTCGGAGCCACAAATAAACAATAAACATCTTTCTGGCTATGTTTATCTTCAAAATCTCTAACATGACGCATGACTGGTTGCCCCTCGTTATACCACTGCGAACGATCCGTAAGCATAGTAACTTCACAGACAGAATTAAACCGATCGTAAAAACATTCAATGTCGGCTTTATTTGCAGGCGCGGTAAATGTCGGTTCGTTATCATCGCCAACAGGATAGTTTGGACTAATTTCCAAAGCGTCGTTCAACGCATTCAATGCCAAAGTAGCCAACCTTTCCAACTCAATACTTTTCTTTCCATCGGAATCATGAATATTTTCGAGTTGCTGGATATAAAGCTCAATTTTCTCTAGACGTTGAGACTCATAATGAACAAAAAGCTCTTGGAACTTCCTTCTTTTTTCTCGCAATTCTTCGATATAATTTTTTAATACAGGCACTGACATCGCTTCGGTTTGTGATGGAACAAAAGCAGGTCTCCTTATCCCGCTTCTATCTAATTCAGCTTCATATCTAGCCAAATCCGAAGTTAGATCCCCAGCGATTTCCCTTAAAGCAAAGTCGGTCTCCCAAGGCAATACGGGCTGAGCGATATCAGCAATATAACTCTGATATTCCTCTTTAGTGGCAAAATGGAGCGGGGCGGCACTGTCCGATTGTAGCAAAGCTTCAATCTCAATATGCCTTCTAGGTTCGAGGTCTATATAAAAACCGCCTCCCCTAATATAGAGATACCTTGTTAATCGGAAATAGCGAAGAGCATTATCGCCGTAGTCTTTTAGATTACTTAAAAACTTGTCAATTTCGTCCTGCCCTATATCGCCAATTGTCTCTCTGGCAAAATCTTGTTTATACTGCTCAACTATCTCCTTTTGCTCTTGTCCACTTCTTCCCTCACAATTCAATCTAAGGTTTATGATCCGTTGAGCCTGATTTTCTATGTCGTGAAAATCAATTAAAGTAGTCCCAAATAAGCTAAATTCATCCTTACTGATGCCCTTCGGTTCTTTGCCTAAACTTTGCCACCCCGTATTTACTTTCTTTATTAAATGAAGGGTTCCAACAAACGGTTTTATGCAAAAGCCTTCTTCTTCATTAAAGTCTTCGCTATCCGGGTTTGGAAGTTGCCATTTAATAAAAGATCTAAAAAACATCTCGCCAAGATCATAGTCATCTCGCAGTAAATATTCACCTAACGACGTTACCTGAACCCTTTGATTTACTATATTAACCAACCCCATTTTTTTGAGAGGGTTGAAAGATTGTCGCCCTCTCATTGCAGGATCGGTATAATTCTTTGAAAGAAATATTTCTTTCGCCACATCAAAACTTATATCATCAGGGCTTTCTAAGACGGCAACATGCTCTGCGCTTAAGTCATTAAAAAACTGGTTTGTTAAACCATAAAATCGCTTTTGAATTAATAATACTTGGTACTTAATCTGGGATTGTTCATCCCAAACTTCACCATTTAAATCCTGCAAGGCTATAAGGAAATTCCTTATACGCTCTGCATTTCTTACCGTTGTTGATATCGACCAATTTTTCTTCATATTATTTAACTCTACAATAAAAAACTCTCTCAGTATGACTGTCAGAAAAACTTTTGCCCGTTGTAAAAGGCCTGTAATCACGTTCGTAGATCTTTACTTTTCCTTTGTTGTTCAGAATCTTAACTATTTCTGTATCCTTAATACGTGAATTTGAACGGCAATCTTTCGATTCTCCAGTATTATTATATGAAACTAAAATATGTTTGCACTTCGCATCATCGATCAATCTTTTGAAAAACTCCGCCGCACTCTTAAGGCAATACTTACTTTTCAAATGAGTGCGATCCATCTTACTTGCTATTCCGAAAACAGGCGGCTTTTCCCAAGTGGCCAAATTCTCTAAAAGATGGTAAGCGTCACAATATTGCCTTGAATTATAAGGTGGATCAATATAGAGGACATCGCATTCAATGCACTTGATTAAAACATTCGCGTCTTCTCTGTATATTTCATTATTCCAATTACATTCTCGGTTAATTTCAGGCAACAGTAGCTTTAAGGGACGAACCATATCTATATTTTTTCTAAAAGCGTCGTAATGCCCCACAGTATTCGCAACTTTATCAACCGCATATATTAAAGAAGTTATTAGCGCAAATGTGGTCTCTTCCGAGACATCCATTTCCTCTATCGCCTGCCTTATGGATCCTATTTTTCTTGAATTGTCTAAGGTAAAATATTTATTGCCAAAATTCTTAGAAAAATAATTTTCCCGGGAAGATTTCAAATTATTTAATTTTTCAATGTGTCCCCGCAATTCTTCCATATCAATCGTTCGAGCCCCTAAAAATGTTCTCAGAACAACATAATTGCTGAACAACACATCGTTGCTGACTACCCGAATATTTTTGTCATTAAATCTATGCCCAACAACCCCGGTTCCCGAGAAAATATCACAAAAAGAGGTGACTCTACCGCACTCTTCCTCGACAATGTCTTTTATAAAATCAAGCAGTTTGAATTTATTCCCAAGAAATCTTCTATTTTGAATCTGGAATCCACCTGCCAATACATTATCGGTCGGATAAACAAAAACCTTTTCTTTCTCTTTTAATAAGGTTGGCATTATTTCCCCTTCTTGGCGCTTCTTTTCTTATCTTCGTCAATCAGGTCTCTTATAATAGAAACAAGCGAGTAGTGCTTTCTTTGTTTTTGTAAAGCAAGCGCCTTCTCTTTAAGATAAAAATATTGTTCTTCCGATAATTCAATAGTTGTTTTTTTCATATTACACTGTCCCTAGATTGATTTTTATACATGCCCGCTGGATTTATATATTGCTATAATTATAGCAATATCACGGAACACAATCAATCATAATTTTCAAATTCGTGGTCACGCAAACTCTAAAAAAAAACCTCCGCCAGCCAATACGGCAAGCGAAGGTTTTTCTTTTTTAAAGTCCGGGATTTATTCCTTCGAACTCGGGACTTGTCTCAAATTGTTAAATATATTTATACCACAAACTTAGCAAAAATCAATAATTTTCAGCAACTCTGGAAGTAAAGATTCACCAGTTCTGCTACAAACTTATTCTTCCCGCCAATATGCCAATCGGTGTTCCGCTCCGGCTCGAGCGATGACTTGTAATCGTAGATCGTGAACACCAGCCCGTTGATCCTGCCCACCCACTCCGCCTTGATCTTGCCATCAAGCGATCTGCCAAGCTGTGGCTGGCCGAACACCCGAACAATATCCTCGTACCGGGTGCCTTCGGGCATGTAGCCCTGACACCCGGTGCCGACATGAGACACGCCGCCCATCTCAACCTTCAAATCAAGTTCAGCTTTGACTTTCATTCTGCACCTTCCTCTTGCCCCAGCCCGCTTTCCAACGTGCGACTGAACCAGCCACAACCTCATCGATTCTCTCCTGCGTAACGCCATCAGCCAACACTTGCGCAAGTTCTTCCTTGTTAAGTACCCTGAAATTCTTTATGCCCCGATCCTTCGCCTGTAACATCAGGGCGTTCCGAGTCTGCTTGACTTCCGGCTGAACCTTAACGACCTTCTGCTTTTTAGCTTTCTTCGCCATTGAAATGTCCTCCTCTATTTATAAAACTGATTCCTGCAATTTACCCGTCACGACATCTAGCATCTGAAAGTGCGTGACACCGCCTTCCTTCCACTGTTGTTCGATCGTGATCGACCACTTGCCCAGCGGCATGACCCGCTCGATCTCTCGCAACCGTAACTTGACGGCTGGGAGATGATCACGCATGCGTCCGGACGTCGGGATATTCTCGACATACGTTTCCTCGCCTCCGTTACGGACGCTGATATACCGGCTCTTTTTAGCCGTCATGTTCTCTCGCATCATAAAAATCCCCTCCTTTCGAGGGGTATAGGGCCATACGGTTTAATAGTTGGCAAGGCGTTTCTTCTTAAAACTCTACCCTCACGCCAGCCTTGCCGCCCACGCCCTTGCGATTATCGGATTCAGCGAATCCGTAGCCCTCCACAAAGGGGCTAACATCGATACCCGACTTCTTCTCCTCCCGCTTCTGATCAACGGTCACCTGAGCGCCCGGCTGGGCGATGATATGCGTTTCCTGCCTCGTTGTTTGAGTCGGCATAAAGAACGCTCTATAAATAGTAAGCCCGATAAAGCCGACCAACGCTATGCCAGCCGCATATCGTAAAGTTTTCACCCACGGCAGGAATTGAAAGAAGCTCCCCAAGAATTTCAGTAAATTAAATTTCTCCGCTTCAGCCATACACACCTCACTTCCTCGACTTTAAATCACGCCTGAGCTCATCGATCGCCCTGATGATCCGATCATTCTCCTTCTCGATAAACCGGCTCTGCGTCTCGAACTCTGCCTTGGATACATACAGGTTTCTGGGCATATGAATCTCGTCATTAGCCAGATGATGAAACAGCTTCTCATCGATACGGTTGACCTGCGTAATGATCGTGCCGAGCATGAAAATAACGATCGTTACTAAGACCGGCGTGATGAACTTTGTCCAACTTACGCTATCCCGCATAAACCTATCCGACCTTCTTTATGTCATCATCAATTAAAGCAATCTGCTCATCGATCTTTTCTCTGCGTTTTAAAAACATCTGCTTCGCAGTGGTTAAACTTTCCTTCGTATGCTCCCGCTTCTCTCCGGAAGGATACGTCACGATCTTCTTTCCGTCTTTGAATTCAATTGTAGGTTTTGCCATTTTCAATCCTCCTTTTTTATGCCTGCCCGCCACGAACCGGACGAACGTAACACATATCCCACGGTCTACCCCAAGTTGTTTTGTACCCGTCATATGGATACAGACACCAAGCACCATCCGACCAAGACACACACACCGTAGACGACCAAAATGGCGTCCATTGATCTACCGGATTCGCAAAAAACATGGTGTCCCATGCCGGGTTGTATCGAGAGTGATCCACAATCGACATTAGCTCATTGATATTCGGCATGCGCCAGTCGTCATGCCCAGCGTAGATTAAGTTCTCGCAAGCGTTGATAGCGTCATACCAATACATAGTCATTCCTAAACCAGCGGCCTGCGGATCCTTAACCCACATAAGCCCGGTCGCCATATCAACCACAGTGCCGTCCCCGTTATCAATGAACCTTTGCCCGCCTCCAAGCGGATAACCCATTTGGTAATAACCGTCATCGCCCATCTGATAAACCATTACCTGACCAGTCTTGGGCAATCCGCCATCGGTCACGATCTCCGTGACTCGATTTATGATCCTGTTCTTTTTCTGATGTTTAATATGTTCCATCTCAAACTCCTCCTTTTTTAGACTTCATACGTGACAACGATCTTGCCAGCGTCACTGCCCGCCTTTATCACCTTAAAATCCTTGATGTGATAAATCGACGGAAGCTCAACGATATCCCCATCCTCGAGCAAAATACCCGATGACGCATTTGGATCCTGCCCGTTCACGAAATACCGCATATCACCGCCCTCTGCGCTAATCATGGCGAATGAAGCGGACTGTCCGCCTACCGGATTGTAAACAGCCGGGCTCAACGCCTTGACGATATCCTCAACTACAATCTCCTCATGATTCATGACTTTTCCCATTGCCATACCTCCTTATTTTGTTAACGCTTCCAATATTTCCTCGTTCTGCTTGGCGACATCCACCAAGACCTGCCCGACCTTATAAAGCATGCGCTCACGCCGATCCGCCAACTCAACCGGCAAAAATCCCAACGCCTGTTCGCTCTCAACAGCGCATATCCGGCAATATTTCGTGATCGGAACGGTCAGCTCCTGATTGACCTTGTAGTGTGTAATCACGCAACTGTGGCATGTGCGGGCGTGCGGGCAATTTTTCCAACAGCCGGTGTATTCCTTATCGATATTCAAGAAGATGCCTCGAATGAATGGCCGATCCTGAAAGATATTGCCGAGTTTGAATATCCTTGCGCTGGCCGCACGATGACAGGGATAAACGTCGCCGTTGTCCAATATGGCGATATAAGTCTTACCCGCCTGACAGTATTCCTTCTCCAGAGGCACCTCATCGTTAACTATCTTGAGCGGTTTATCGATAAACGCTATCTCAAGCGGCAACCCTTGACGCTTGCAATACCGGCGATAATGATAAATCTGCGCCAGCTGATAGCGGTATTGCTCAACAGCCTCATCCGTCCAATCTTCCTCCATAACAGCGTGGTGCATAATTTTGGTGACACCGAGCTCACGCAAATACTGCACGTTAATAGCGAGCCTGCCGACCGTTTTGGGCGTAAACGTCATTCGCACGCTCATGTCCGGCTTAATCGCCAAGATCTTCTTCATGTTCTCAATAATCCGCTTATAGTCACCGTGCCGGTATTCGGTATGCGTGATCTCATCGCCGTCACAACTGACCTGAATAGCCATACCAAGCTCGGCGAACTTCCTGAACACATCATCATCGAAAAACATACCGTTCGTTGAAATTGAGAACGTCGAAGTATGCCGACCATCCTTGTCCGTCGGCCATAGCTCCCGGGCGTATTGAGCGAGATCCAAAACCGTCTGCGGATACAACAGCGGTTCACCGCCAAAGAACGTGATCTGCAAAGCGGCTGGGCTTAACTCCTTCATCCGATCGAGAATCTTTTTGCCCTGCTCTGCCGAAAGCACAGCCTCGGTCTTTGGGTGAAAACAATAATCGCAGTTCATGTTGCACCGCTCGGTAATAAACAAATCTATGCTTTTTATTTCGTCTTTGGATTTACCGCCGACCACTTCCTCATTAGACATTGACCGCCTCCTTCTTTTCTTTTTCTAACTGAATATATTTATCAATGACCTTCGCCAGAACCTTATTCATGGCGCAATACCCCGGCTCCGGATTAAACATATCGCCCATATGCTCGAGGTTTAACCCCAGACATTTATTTCGGGGACACCGCTTATACAGCTCACAATCCTCGCAGAACATGCCGAGATACTTTTCCCTGTTTGCGTCTATTTCCCAAACATAATCCAATTTTGAGTAATCGATCCCCTCATACACCGAACCCAGCCGGTTATGCCTGCAGATATACATGTTGTCGCACTGCCAAATACCGCCCTCGGTATCTATAAAAAGACGCTCCAGACCCGTCCTGCAGAAGTGAAAATCACGAACCTGCGCCTTTAACCCAAACTCCCGCACATAAGCGTTGCTGTGAAGCGCCGGATTCAGCGTCTGAAACATCTCAGCGTCACGCTCATGCTCAATAAGTAACTCGAAATACTGCCCTGCGAACCTCTCCAAGTCCTCTTTGCTGTGATCGTGTCGAGTCGCTAAATCAATCGTGATATTGCGTGTGATGTTTTGAGCGATAAAATCAAAGTCCCCTTTTAGCTTCCCGTATTCCACGACCATAAAATTCACGTTGTGATTCGGGTTCTCCTTGACCAGCTTCAGCATCCACGTCTCTGCCTGTGCCTTGCCCTGAGGCCCGCCGTACTTCTCGTAGCAATTGCCAAACGACCATGTGATCCCGATATTGCGATTTCGTGATAAAAACTCATACATCCGCTCATCTATCAACGCCCCGTTTGTGTTCATATGAAAAAGCATCTGCGGATACTTCTCCATTACATGCTGAATGACCTCAAAGTTGACCGTTGGCTCCCCACCCCAGAAGTAAATCGTGAACTTAGGATCCAGCTTGAGCCTTGCGAAACAAAAATTGAGAATGTCATCCGCCGTCTTTTTTGACATCTTCACGGGTCCGAGCGTCGATATCTTGTTGCGCTCAAACAGTCCCCTGCGATAGCAAAACGAACAATTGGCGTTGCAAGCGTGCGTCAGATACAAATAGACTGATTTATAAACTGGTATCCTCATACCCGCCCCTTGTGATAAAGAACATCGATGCCAGTCTCAATCGCCTTCTTCGCTATGTACTCATACGTTGCTGTCTCAATACGGTTCGCCCAGCAGTGATTCGGCGCTGGCTTTAACGGATTGCCGGTTACCGTGTAATTTTCCGCCAAACACATCGCTCTCGGGCAACACCGAATGTCCCCGTCAAAACAAACCTCGCAGTCCCGGCAATGCTCATAAAGATCGCTAATCCAATCCCCCATCTTCTTAAAAAAGAACGCCGTATCGTTAAACCCGTCCCAAACGTCCCCGATCTTAAACTCCGGGTAATTAGCAAAGAAATCACACGGATAAATATCGCCTTTATTATTCACCGCCAGATACAAATACCCGCATCCGCAAAAAGTTGGCGGCACGTCCTTGAGCGCAATACCCTTCATCTTGCGATAAATATTATTCTTTAATGCTATGTCCCACTGACTCCTTCCGAACTTCGGCTGACCAGTGAAATAAACGTACTCCGCAATACGTTGAAACAATTCCTTAAACCGCTCATTCTTGTCCCTGACCATATCCCAATGCCGGGCTGAAGATACTCGGACAACCGGAATTCCGCATTCATACAGCCGCACTATCTCCTCATAAACCTCAGGTCGATCCGGGTCATCAACCACATAATGCACATCCCCGCCGTTCGCTTTGACCAAATCAAGCACCGCCTGCGCTTTATCCAAATAACCATCGCCCAAAACACTGCGTAGCGCCGATATGCTGACGCTTAAATTCAGATGATACTTATGGAGAAGCACCCATTCCCTGACGTTTGGATCCTCCAAAAGAACAAGTCCGTTCGTGGTGACAACATAGCGATACATACAATAGGTATCGCAAAGATACTTGAGCATCGGGAAATTCAAGAACGGCTCGCCGCCAAAGATGCTGAACTTGATCTTGCGCTCATCAAACGTCCGACAAGCCCAATCGATAGTTGCGTCGATTATCTCTTTAGTGATCGCAGTGTTCTTTTGCCTGAACTCCTTGGGCTGATAACAATAAGCGCACCGCAGATTGCAGTCCTGCGTCATCAGGAAATAAACCGTGGTGTATTCCTGCTTCCCGTTTGTGATCGAGGCGATATCAAACATGCCCTCACCCTTGTACCGCTTGATAACCTCACGGCACTGTGACGGCAAATCACCTATCGCCTTGCTTTTCTCAAGCTCAAATACCGCCATCGATCCTCCATGTCAATTTGCTAAGACTTGCCTCGATTTCCTCGATCTCCATTCCGAGCCTTTCCGCAAAGACCTGCCGGTGCTCATCGGTAATGACGCACACGTGCGAGGCGTAAATGTTGTCCCTGTGTTCCCCGGTCACGAATAAAACGAAATCGGATACGTTTCCTTTCTCTCCCTCGACTCCTAGTTCCTGATATGCCAAACGCAAAGCATCGATAAACGCCTGAACGCTCATAAACCGTTTATGCGTGAAACACTGGACGGTTAAATCGTTCAGATTATTTCTGCAAAAATAAATAAGCTCTTTAACGATGTTCTCGTTCTCCAATAGAGCCGCTTTAAATGACGCTTTATCCGCTTTTTCCTGATCTTGAAGCATAGTCCTCACCATGAATAAGGGTTACATTTGCAATTCCACGCCGTGTGGTTGTGACCGCCCTGATACTCGCACGATCCCCAGTTTGATCCCGGCGGCGTATACACGCACCAATCCCACGGCACATAGCCATCCCATGCCACCGGCGGGTTCGCTGATTTATACGGATGCTCAGCCGCTGACGGCAAATTGATACTGGCGCAATTCCAGTAGTGGTTTATTGAGTGGTGGCATTCCGAATATTTATGGTCGTCACACGCCACGCCCGCATGCGAGCACGTTGTATAGTGATATCCACAATCAGCGCAATACTGGCATTGCTCAGTTTCGCAAATACAACCGGTCATGAGCGCCTGAACCTTTTGCATCATCTGCCGGAAATGAGTCCCCCTGACCTCTGTGGAAAGCGCCGTTATCGTGGGATCCGTGAAATCCATGCATCCTGAACTATCCTGCGGACAATACCCGGATTCACCCCTGCCAGATTTGCACGCCGCAAGTTCCGTCCGTAATTGATCGACATGCACCTTCCTGATTTCCGTGACCAAAGCCGTAATTGTCGGGTCAGTGAAAGACGCCTGCGTAAGCCCACGCCTCACAAACTCTGCGTTCAGGAACGACCGAAGCTCATCAATATGAACCTTGCGAACCTTCGTGGATAAATCCGTAAGCACTGGATCCGTCCAAGCCGGTGTGTTCGATGAGCATTGTTTTGGTGGTAACTTATGCGCCATAATTCTCCCTACGAGGCGTAAACCGCCGTCTTATCAAAAAATCCTTTTGTGCCTGATGCGTTCGTTCCGTAATACTTGTTATTCCCGGGCGAAGCCGCTCCATTCTCGAGTTTCGCTGTAGATACCCCGCCGTCCTTTAACTGCAACTGATCACCCGCTGATACCTGAAACATCGCTGTGTCAATTAACCCGTCCAAGTACTCCGGCGTGGTGTCACTCACATCCGCCTTCAATTTATTAGGAGAATTTTCCGCAGGTAGAACTCCGGCCGCAGAAGGAACGCTCGCTAAACCAGTGATCGCCGAACCATGAACCTTATTCAGCGATGTAATCTGGGCGAGTTTTGTATCCTCAATGCCCGCTCCCGGTGCGACTTTAGAATTCGTGATCTGTAACGCCGGGTCCGTCAATAACTCCAAAGCCTCCCAGTTAGCTCTGCACGCTGGCGGGAAGTTAATCAAAAGCATGTCGTTTTCGGGTTTAGTCTTGTCCCAAGCCATCGCCAACCTCCCTCTTTTTATAAGCCTCAGCGACTTCGTTCATGTCGTTAAGCTCAATCCCATAATCACGTAACATCTGAATCCAGCAAACATCGTGTAGCGTCATCTGCCG
>AMWB02067545.1_pt1 | contig 18443 bp, 17 predicted proteins | sample 200311 | NCBI WGS metagenome assembly AMWB02 (sample SAMN02737377, study PRJNA173069) | bioreactor metagenome | biome: anode biofilm in microbial fuel cells | place: USA: California | collected 2010-12-16 | reverse complement strand
TGGGACAGCTACTTTCACGAGATGTGCCGCACCGTTGCGTCCCAAGGGAAGTGCCTCAGCCGGAAGATCGGGGTAGTAATAACGAGGAACAATCGGATCCTGTCGACCGGATACAATGGCCCCGCTGAAGGCATCCCGCATTGCGGTGACGAGCGCTTCGCTCTGGATGACTACTTAGCAGAGGCCATAGGGAAAATCACCAACGCGTCTCCCGAGCTGATTGCTAAGACTTGTCCACGAAAACTGCTCGGCTTTCCGAGTGGCGACCCTCGGTTCTGCACCGCGGTTCATGCCGAAATGAACGCCATCATTACGGCCGCCCGGATGGGCATCTCTCTTGAGGGCGCCACGCTTTGGATGAACTCCGTAATTTCCTGCAAGAACTGTTTCTCCAGCATCATCAACGCGGGAATTACTCAGCTGGTTGTCGAAGACATGACTTACTACGACAAGGAAACCGTGTTCATCGCCAAGTGTTCGAACGTTCGTGTTCGTGAATTCTTGGCTTAATGTCCTGACGGTGAAAATCACCGCTAGGAGAAAGGAGTTGCTTATGGGTTTTGTGGTGACAATAACTAGTCAGTCAGGCATCTTTACCAAGTTATGGCATTATCTATTCAAATGTCCTACATTCTGGAGAATGAAACCAAGTTTTCAGTGTCCTCTCTGTGGTAAGAAATACCGTTGCTATTGGGATGGAAACGATATTGATGGCTATGGAATTAATATCTGTAACACATGCGCTAAAAAAATAAGGGAAGGAAAAATCTGATGACGGAACTATTCTTCGATACTGAAACAACTGGCCTCGCCCGATTCAAAGAGCACTATTCGAATCCTGACCAACCCAAGATGGTTCAATTCGGGGCAATCCTCAGCGACGGTCCTCAGCGGATTCTGAACGAGGTGAACATCCTGGTGACTTGCCCCTGTGACGTCCCCGCGGCGGCTGAAAAGGTTCATGGAATTTCGCGCGAAATGACGGAAAACTTCGGCATTAACGAAGTGACGACCTGTCACTTGATTCGCCAACTGTTTGCCGCTGCTGATGTCTGCGTCGCACATAACGTCGCGTTTGACAAGGTCGTGGTTTGCCATTCGATGCACAACCACTTGGGCGAACCTGCAGCGAAGAAAGCCTTTTTCGCCAACTTCTTCTGCACCATGTTGGCAACAACGGACATTGTCAAGCTGCCTGGCCGCTACGGGAATTACAAGTGGCCGACCTTGCAGGAGCTTCACAAGTTTCTCTTCAACGAGGAGTTCTCTGGAGCGCATGACGCGATGGCGGACGTTCGGGCACTCCGCCGTTGTTATTACGAACTGAAGGAAAGGAAACTGGTATGAGCACCGTCGTCCATGTCCCTTCCGACGGCCTCCTTGAAGACGCCAAGTATATTCTAATCGGGGAACAACCCGGCAGGACTGAAATGCGAGTTGGCAAACCGTTCAGCGGTCCTGCTGGGAAAGTCCTTGACGAGTGTCTCAATGCCGTAGGAATTTCACGATTCGAATGTTACAAAACGAACGTCATCAAAACGCTCGATAAACCCTTAGAGCACTACATAACGCAAAGCCGCTCAGGAATTTCGGTCTCGTCCGATGGTCAGTTCTTCTTCAGACTCCTCGATGAGGAAATCCAGAAGGCTCCGAAGGATGCAGTCTTCGTGCTGCTTGGCAACGTGGCGCTCTACGCGGTAGCTCAAAGGTGGGGAATAACCAAGTGGCGTGGCTCACCGATTCACCCTGTTGGCTTGACTCAGTGGGCCGTGCCGGTCATTCACCCCGCGACAGTTCTACCGCCGAAGCGCGTTTATAAGAACAAGCTGCTAATCCAGCATGACTTGCTCCGGGCAAAGAACCTGCGTGAGGGTGACTTGGTTCCTCAGCAGCCAGTCGTTAAGTGGCTTCTGACTGAGCAGGAAGTCCTGAACGCCCTAAGTGAGCTCTATGCGGATGGTCTTAACGGAATTCCTGTCGACTACGACATCGAAATCCATAACATGGAAGTCTCGTGTATTTCCTTCACGACGAAAGACAACTTCGCCTACGTCATCCCGTTCCTAAACGAGCGTGGCGACATCTTCTCCCCCCAGGCTGAAACGGAGATTTGGATTCGCATTGCTCAGCTTCTTGAAGACTCTCGTGTTGCGAAACGTGGGCAGAACATCACGTTTGACTCTCACTTTTTGCTTCGCAAGTATGGCATCAAGATTGCTGGCCAGCTTGATGACACAATGGTTATGCAAAACACTTTGATGATGGACTATCCGAAAGGCTTGGATTTCATCACTTCCATCTGGACGACGCTTCCTTACTACAAGGACGACGGGAAGAACTTCTTTCGGCAGGGCGGCAAGTGGGAAACTCTCTGGCAGTACAACGGATCAGACTCCATCGCGTGTCGAACAGCAGCACCGAAACAACTGGAGGCTCTCCAGAAGCAGGACAACTTGCCAGCCTACCGGAGGTCTGCCAAACTTATTCCCATTCTGACGTACATGCAGGAGCATGGCATTCGCGTTGACGTCGATGGAATGGTCAAAGAGTTTCACCGCCTGAAGGAAGAGGAAGTTCGTCTACTCGATGAGCTTTCCTCTATGGCTGGCTTCGCGTTGAACCCCAACTCGCCAAAACAGCTGAAGGAATATCTCTACGGCAAGCTCGGGTATAAGCCCTACGTGAATCGCAAAACGGGCGGTGAATCCACTGACAACATTGCGATGAAGAGGCTTAAACGTCTCGGTGTTAAGGAAGCGGGTTTGATTCTGCGGATTCGAAAGGTTCGGAAAATCACCGGGACTTACATCCCGTTGAACGAAGACGGATGGCCAAAGAAAGTTGACCTCGATGGGAGAATCCGATGTTCCTACAATCCTTCAGGCACTAAGTTCTCTCGCCTCTCAAGTTCTGAGAACATCTTTGAAACCGGGATGAACATGCAGAACTGGCCACACGATCTTCGCCGTTTCCTTCTTGCCGATGAAGGCTACATCTTCTACTCCCCTGACCTTTCCCAGGCGGAGAATCGCATAGTGGCCTACGTCGGTAACATCGGTCCGATGATCGAATGCTTTGAGACTGGCAAGGATGTCCACAAGCTAACGGCCGCCTTGATTTTCCAAAAGCCTGTTGACGAGATCTCAAACGTCGACGGGAGTTCCAAACTTGGCGACGGTACGCAGTCCGAACGGTTTTGGGGCAAGAAGGCCAACCACGGACTTAACTACGATTATGGCTACCGGAGCTTTGCCATCCTTTACGAAATTCCTGAGAAGGAGGCTAAATGGATTGTCGATCGCTACCACGCGGCATACCCAGGTGTACGTCTCGGCTATCATGCATACGTGAAGTCTTTGCTGCTTTCGAACCGAACCGTTCTGAACCTAATGGGACGGAAAACCAAGTTCCTCGACGAGTGGGGAGACTCGCTGTTCAAGGAAGCTTATTCGTGCATTCCTCAGGGTACCGTCGGAGATGTCATCAACGAACGCGGTTTAGAGTTCATCTACTATTCCGAAGATTCGGATTTTGCTCCTGTCGAACTCCTGACTCAAACGCACGACGATATAGCTTTCCAGGTCCCGGTTACTACCCCGTGGATTCAACATGCGAGAATCTTAAGGAAGTTGCGAGCCTCATTAGAAACTCCGTTGACCACTCACTACGGTCGTGAGTTCGTGATTCCCAGCGACATCTCAATCGGCTTGAATATGCACAAGGAGAGTGGTGCTGAGCTGAAGGCCAAGAAGTTTCCGAAAACGGATGAAGAACTCGCAAGGTTCCTCAAAGAGACTTATCACCAGTTGACGACCAAGGAACTGACCAAGACTGCTGACCGCACGATGTGGTCCTAGGAGCATTGAAGTATGGCAACTCCGCCGGAAAGGAAAGTACCAGACTGGATCGATGGGTTCTGCACTTACATCGATAACACTGAGCCACCGTACATGTACAAGCTTTGGTGTGCAATCTCAGTCATCGCCGCAGCGCTTCAACGAAAGTGCTACCTTGAGTGGGGAACCCTGACGTTCTATCCGAACATGTACATCGTTCTTGTCGGACCTTCAGGCGTCCGCAAGGGAACTGCTATGGACCCGGCCGCAGCATTCCTTCGAGACCTTAACATCCGGATGGCCGCCGAAGCCATAACAAGGGAGGCACTAATCCGTGAACTTTCAGAAGCAACAGCAGCTGATCCAAATCCTGAGTTCGGGATTATTGGAGCACAGCATTCAAGCCTCACTATTTTCGCTCAAGAATTTACGGTCTTCATTGGATACAATAACTCGACTCTGTTATCTGATCTCACCGACTGGTACGACTGTCGAAAGCGATGGACTTATCGAACCAAGAATATGGGAACAGATGAAATCATTGGCGTCTTCGTCAACCTCATTGGAGCAACAACTCCTGAACTTATTCGAACAATGCTGCCGATGGACGCCATCGGAGGAGGTCTAACTAGTCGAATGATCTTCGTTTACGAAGAGAAGAAGGGCAAGACAGTGGTCATCCCCTTTTTGACCGACAAGGAGAAAGCCCTGCGAGGACTGCTCGAAATGGACCTCCAACGAATCCATCAGATGTCGGGGAAGTTTGTCGTCACTCAGGACTTCATCGACTTGTGGATGCAGTGGTATCCGGCCCAGGAGGAAAAGCCTCCGTTCAACGACCCTCGCTTCGGTGGCTACATCATGCGTCGGCCGAACCACGTTATGAAGCTCTCGATGATTATGTCTGCCAGTCGTTCGAACTCGATGAGAATCGAACGCCGCGATCTCCAACGGGCAATTGACATCCTGCTGGCCACCGAACGAAAAATGCTTTATACCTTCAGCGGCGTTGGCAAGTATCGCCACGCTGAAACTCTCGAAGATGTGATGCGTGAGATTGCTTTCCGCGGAACGGTCACCAAGCGAGAACTCCAGATCACGTTCCGTCGGGATGCCTCACCTTCAGAACTCGACGAGATGTTGTCGGCTTTGGAAACTATGGGTTACGTCAAATTAATCCGTGAAGCTCCTTCGGGAAATGTCTCTATCAAATACGTCAAGGAGGACTAACTTGTTTCGTAACAACGAGGACATCTTCAAAGGATTAAAAACTCTTGGTTATGAAGATATTGAAACAGCCTTGCGAAATGAGTATTCGAAAATCGGTCCAGTTGCTCTAGCGAAAATTCTAAAGGTTCACAGATATTCCGTAACTCGTTGGATGCGCCTGTTAGGTCTTCCGAGAAGTTGGAAGAATCCTAAGGCGAAAGTATTCGAAGGAAAACCCTGCCCGAAGGGTCACACCTTAAGGTATTTAAGTAACAAAGGATGCGTCAAGTGCATAAGTAACTGGAATGCCGAATGTCGAAGGAGGATGACTAATGACTGCTGAACAAAAGGAACTCGCTACTCTTCTCCATTTCGTCTTCTGTAACGGAACACATACGATGGAGATGACCGAGCTGAAAAACCCTGAGTACTGCTCCTGGTATCTCGAAGAACAGATTGCTGAGTGTTGGGAACTTCCTTGTCATACCTATGAGACCGGCAAGCTTGAAGGCTTCCTTGAACGTCTGGGCGTAGAAAAGCCCGAAGAGGCGCTCAAGATTATGAAGGACTACTTGAGTGCTCTCCGGGCTTTGAACAACGCAATTGACGGCAGGGAGTTCCTCGTCAGAATTACCAAAAGGCTTTTGACCGAAGGCTTTTCACCTAATCTAGAAAGCCTCCTCCTGAATCAAGAAAGCCCTCAGACCCTCCGCGACGTTTTGCCGGCAAGTACTTCCCAGTAATGACGTCCGCAACATTCCCGCCATGATCAGCCGCACGAATCGATTTAGCGGTTTGAACACTACCAGGGATTCCGACCAGCTTTCCACCGGTTGAAAGCAGATTAAACAACCCTTGGGAACTTGTCGGGTCCCTGCTCTCTTTTCCCACCATCAGCTTCAACGCATCGTTAAGGTTCGTCAGAACAGGACCCTGAACTCCGCCACCATACCGAGCACTGCTCACGACAGGAACAACGTCGAGAAGCTCGTTGAAGACTTCCTGAGCAATCTCCCCGGCAGAATCATCGTTTTGAACTCCCTTCGCAATGGCTCCTATCGGCGACGAATAGGGAGCATTCATCCCTAGACCATCCTCGAACAGGCTGTTAACGGCAGCAACTCCGATGAAGTACCGTAAAGCCTTCCCGACGTTCCTCTTAGTCAACCCTCCCTTAAATCCAAGCACTTCATTCAATACGTAGTTGAAATCCGAGATGACGAAAGTCTGAAAAGTCGTAAGGAATTTACCCACAGCACTTCGCTGCAACGGAGAAATATCCCCAGGGAGACTTGAACCTTGAGTACGAACTACTGTATCATTCGCCCAATTTCGAATCTCTTTAGCCCCGTCGAGACCTAACTCTTTAGCATGCTGAGTTGCGAACCTCTTCGCAGCATGCCAGGTAACTTGAGCTGAGAACATGTCGAGAAGAGTCAAGGGAGTCATCCCTGTTCGTTCCATCGCTTCGAGAAACTCCTTAGGACTCCTGAAAGCATTCCGACCTTTCAAAGCCAAGTCTCCGAAAAGATTCTCGACGCTCCCCTTGATGTGCCTGTTCTTGAGCGCTGTCGATTCTTCAATCGCCTTGTGCCAATTCTCAGGCTGAAGCGAGTCGAAGATTCCGGAGAGTGTATTCTTGAAGCCTGTCTGAGAGTACGATCCGACAAGAGCACCCGTTTGAACAAGAGCCGATCGGAGTGAATAAGCAAGAGTCGCAACGACCATGTTATTCGCGAGCTTGTTCCCTAGGTAGTAAAACCCTCGGAATCTCGGATCGTACTTCTTACTCATTCCTGTAATTGTATTCCCCCAGTCACCGAGCCAACTGTCAAGAGCCGGATTAGCCTTGCTGAGATTCCAAACGTTTCCATTCGGATCTCGGAAAGTCTCGCGGATGCGCTTAACCTTGGCTGCCACCGGACTAACATTCACGTGGTCCATTGAGTGGTTGAAATAGCTTTGGAAGATGTCGAGAGCATCCCCTTTGATCGGAAAGATCTCACGCGTCCGAACCTTCGCCCACGGGAACGGAGTACTTTCGAATTGCTTGAACATGTTCTGAAGTCTGACGTTGCTGGCCAAGACTGAATTCTCAACGAATCCAAGCTTCTCCATCATCGTGAAGGCCCGAGCAAAAGTCATGTAATTCTCGATTTGCTTAATCGGCCTCTTACCAAACTTCGTACGAGCCTCGTTGATTTCCTTTAGAAGACCCGCAAACTTGTCGTCCAACGCCTTCATCAAAACGTCCAAACCCTTCACCTGAATTTCCTCGAAAGTCGGAACTGTTCGACCACTTGCTTGGACTAATGCCTTGCCTTTCTCCTGACGCGAAACCATGTAGTCGAAAAGCATTTCAGTATCCTTTTTCGAAAACAGTTTTCGCATCTCGTCAAGCCATAAAGCTTCAGCTTCCTTACGGCGTTTCGCAACGGCAACAGCTTCTTGGTAAGACCGATAAAGATTTTCCTTGAACCAATTGTTAGCGTTCTTGCCCATGCTTTCAAAGGCATAGAGCGAAGTCTGAAGCATGCCCATCATCGGAGATTTAACCTTGGCGTTAACCGCGTCGGTCGAAAGGTTTTTAAAATCCTGGACAGTGACTCCGGGTTTCTCCAGAACGTAATCCTTCCCTTTCGGAACTCTCGAACCAGGTCCTTTGGCCCAATCCGAATCCTTCATCCCTTGGAACATTTCCGTGTGGGTCTTCGCTTCGCGCTCCTTCTCGTAAGTCTTAAACTGACGAAGCTTCGGCTCGAGATACTCGTACATCCGAACGATGGAATCCGCCATCGCTTGAGGCACGTTTAGATTCGGCAAAAGGTCCGCAAGCTTTTGCTTTCCCTGTTCGAGAGCATAGCTCAGCCTCTTCGCCTTTTCCAAAAGACCTTTAGCCAACAGTTCAAAGTCAATGTTCAGTTCACCACGTTCGCCGCTGAAGGGGTTATACTTGCTTTTGGGACTAAACGGACTTGCCTCATCGAGGTAAACATCGTGAAGGTCTTCGGCGAAGTTCTCCGGAGAGTACTCATTCTCCATGAACTCACGATCACGACGAGTTTCGCGGGCCAAGTCTTCCATGTCCTTCTGGATTCTCTTCTCCCGAGACATCTTGGCGCGAACAACTTTTTCTCTCTCTGCCTTCTTCGCCGATTCAGCCGCAAGCTCGACGTCAACTTCAGCAGCGAGCTCACGCATCCGCTGACGCATTCGCTCGACGGGCGTAGCGGTTTTCTTCCGCGTTTTGACTTCCGGAGCTTTGGGTTGCTGCTGGTGAAATTCACCGCCAGGAGCAGGAACCCCTTTGTTGCTAAGAGCTTCATACATCTTAACTTGAGCAGGAGTGTAACTCTCCGTTCCAGGAACTACTTTCTCCCCAACACCTTTGCCAACTTCTCCTGCTTCTCCCGTTCGGCTCTCGCCGTTAGGCGTTTCTTGTACGGCCCCGCTACGACCTTCCCTTGCTTCGTTACCACTACGTACCCCTTCGGGTTTTTCAAGATTAACATCCTTAGCTCCTTTCCCTTTGTTAATAAGTTTATTCAGCTCGACCATCATCATCTCAGCTGGTCCGATGACGGACTCAGCATGAGCAGCATTCGCTGGATCGAAGTTGTTCGTAATATCGTAGAGTCTATCTCGAACCTGAGTCATTTCCTCAGGAGTCAGCTCCGACTTGCCCTTCATCGCAGCATAGACCTCTGGAGCAATCGCCTTGAGTTCTGCTACGGCAAGCTGAACTGGGTCGACTCTTGTGATGGGCATCCACTTGGACTTACCCATCGTAGGCTTAACCGGAGGAACCACAGGTTCAGGCGCCACAGGCATTGGATCAGGAAGCGGTTGTGAAGTCTTAATCTCCGGAGAAGTCAACTTAGTCGGCTCTACTGGAAGCGGCTCAGGAAGAGGCTGAGTGGAAACTTCCGGAGAGACTAACTCCTTTGCAGTCTTCGGAGCATTCGCGTTAAGCAACGCCCGGAGTTCCTGAACGCGTTGAAGATGCTGCCGGCCTTCGGTGTTTGTCCGAGCTGTTTCTGCCTGAGCTTTTTCCAACCTGAGCGGATCATTGACTGCTGGCGGTACGTCCTCGCGAGCTCGGTTTGCCAAACCCTGTTCAACTTCTGCCTGTCTGAGAGCTTCATACTCTGCCTCCAGTCTGCGTAGTGGAGCTTCATCTTTGGCTTTCCCCTTAAGGTCCTTCAGAGTTTGTTGAACTTCCTTGTGAAAAGCGGTCATCTCCGCTTCCTTCAAGTCAGCCTTAACCGCCTTTTCGTGAAGCTCCTTGACCTGTTTTCGGAAAGCGCTAGCCTTTTTAACTCCGGAGTGAATCCCCTTGAAGGCTGCCAGCTCGGTCGCAAACTGGGCGAAGTACCCGAGGCGAGGATCAACTTTTGACCCAAGCTCATCAGCTTTCTCACCGAGCCACGTGACGGGTTTAAGAACCTTCTCAACGACTCCTGTCACGCCCTCGCGAGTCTTAGTCGACCCAGGCATCTTCTCCCGGTAGATGCTGAGAGGCTTTGCCACGATGTTCTGAATCGCAGCTTCATCCGCTTCCATTCCTTTGCGAATCGCCTCAGCTCCAGGCCGCGTGTTGACGCCCGCCTTGGCCATCTCCCGATCGTAGGCACTCTCAGGCATAACGGCGTCGTAAAGACTTTCCGCTCCGCCGGCAAGCATCGGCATGACCTTCGACGGGACCCAAGCCGCAGCTCCGAGCAAAGCGTCAGAAGCTCCGAGACCGATACCCACGAGCCAATCCGCCAGGCTTCCCCCTCCGCTTTGCGAACTCGGCTGAGGAATCCCGACGAATTGTGGCCTAGTTTTCGGCTCCTCAGTTTTCTTTCCAACTGTAGGCAAACCAACGAATTCCATTCGCTTACCTCTCTTTCAAAGCTTCCGCGATTTGTTCCGACGATGGAACCTCTCCGTCATTTTCCTCAGCGTAGTTAACTACGAACTGGTAAACCCGCATTTGGTCATTCGCTGAGAGCTTCTTGACGGTTCCGTCAGAGTTCTGCAACGCGATTTTTCTCACGTCGTCAAGCGTAACTTGAGTCCCATCCGCGTTCAGCGGAAAGTCAAAACGTTCCGTTTTAGCCCCTCGAACGATGAACCCGTAGGTGTTCTCTCCTGGAGCCTTTCCGTTCCAAAGCGTCGCGGGTTGAACACCTCCGCCTTCGACTTCATCACCGTCTTTATTAACGGGCTTAAGAGCTTGGGCTGAAATCTGGCCCCAATACTTCTGGAGCTCAATCTGGCGCTTTTCGTTCAGAGCCGGACTTCCGCCTTGCTCAGGGTTCATGAGCTCTTCGGGAACCTCAAGCAGAGTTCCTTCCTTAGTGTTAACCAAGGCACGACTTCCTGGAACTGTAGTGAATTTTGGCGTAGGATCGTTACCAAGCTCGAGACGTTCCGCATCGGTCATATCGGTCAGGTTGTACCTGAACTCAGACATGCGGTCAAGAATCTTCTTTCGACGCTGAAGCTGAGCAACCTCCTCGCCATACTTCGAGGCAAGCTGCTGGTTCTTAGTCGTTTCAGCATCCCGTAAGAGAGCCTGACTTGCTTCGATCTGTCTGTCAAGCCCTAAACGCTGTTGCTTGATCCACGCCTCTTGTTGATTCGTTCGAGCATTCGCAACGTTCGTGTCGGCGTTCTGCTGACTGATGTCATGACCTCGCATCGCTGCGATGTAATCCAGTTGGGCATTCAACTCAGAAGCACTCGAGGCACGATCCGCACGAAGTCCTGCGTTGTAATTATCCACGAGGTTTCCAACCGTCATGGCCTGAATCTTGTCCTGCTCTCCGGCCATGTTCATCATCAGGGCTTGCTGCTGTGGTGAAAGCCCTCGAAAGTCCATCGGCGCTGCTCCGCCCATTTCCCCTCGAGGGCTGATCAGAAAGGGAGTATGTCCTTAAGGGAAAACCCTTTGGTCTTCGGAGCGGGGGCAATAGGAGCATTCGTCCCGGGCATAGCCGCATTGCCCTTAACCGTTTCAGTAAACGTACCATCGGCGTTCTGTTGAACTGTCTTAGAGGTCGGTCCTGGGACGCCATCCGGAGTAAGTCCGGTATTCGGTACAGGAGCGGCCGGAGCTGCAGGAGCCGCAGGAGCTGTCCCACCGCCCATCAGCATCTGAATCAACGCTCGTTGTTCCGCCCTTTGCTTGTTCGCCTGATCGGCAAGAATCTTAGCCGACCCCATATCACCAGCCAGTTGACCGATTCCCGACTGCCAAGATTGCGCACCGTCCTTCGTTGGAGCCATAATAGCTTTACCGATTCCGCCGAGCAAAACTGAGAGTTGGTCGGGATTCAAACCTAGACCTGCCATAAGTATTCCTCCGTTGAGTTGACTAAGTTTGGAAGTTCCAGCTGTGGCTCACTCAGAGCGAGCAAACTTCCAAGGTTAAACTGTGGACCTAACTGACTTGGTGAAAGGTTTTGAAAAGCCAACGGGTCATCCAAACCTGTTGACGTTGGAACTGCTTTCGGTGGAGTAGCAGCCCTCGCAGTCATTTGCCCAGGAGCGTCAAACGTCTGGTCGATCAGCTCAGGAACTCCGTAAATTAATGGTCCTGAGGCCGTACTCGCAAGACTTAACCACTGGTCGCCAGAAACTCGATCGATCAAATCTTCAAAGCCATTAACGGCAGCCAAACCCTGAGGAGTCCCAGTAAAGGCATTCGCATTGCCAGCCCCGAAAATGTCCAAAGCCGGAGTATAACCCGCTTGGGCATTCATCGTCGGACCAACCCCTGCACCGCCCTCACCGGCAGCTGCTCCTGTTCCAGCTCCCGCTCCGGAAAACTCTCCAATTTTCCCGCCAGCATAACTTGCTGCAGCTGCAATCGCGGCGTTTTTCCCGATGTTGAGCCAATCGGGGTTATCCTCTCCCTGAGCAAAACCGCCCATCCACTCGCCGGCAGCACTCCCGGCAGCAGCCCCAGCAGGCCCATAGTAAATCCCACCGATGATAGCTCCGATCAGAGGTAAAACTGAGGAGCTCAAAGCGGAAAGCCTCTGACCAACTTCTCCGTAGTCTGCATAGCTGTCTTTCCCCGCAAAAAGCTCTGCAGAATCTTCCTGCAGAGCATCCCACCACTCGGCTGGCTCCTGTCCATGAATAATGCTGCTTAACAATCTGTCGAACTGTGCTGCGTCCCAAAAACTGGAGATGTCTCCTAGGAGAGAATCTTCGTTACCACCGAAAGTAGTATTAACGAATCCAGCCAAATCTCCAGTCATAACGTCTATGGCCAGGTCTCCGGCATTGTCCCAGGTGTTTTGAGCAACGTCTCCAACCCACTCAGCGGCATCACCTATAGCATCACCGATGTCACTAACAACATCAGTGACACTATCCCAAGCATCACTAAACCAGCCCATTAGTCAAGCCCTCCGAGGAGCAGCCCCAAGCCTCCGCCCATAGCTGCGCCTGTCCAGCTACCGCCACCAAGCTGCATACCCAAAGCAGCGCCGGAAATCGCTCCGGAAAGAGCACTTTGAAGCGTTGAGGGGCCTTTAGCCGTATCACCATAAACGGCTGTTCCACCACCGATCGAGCCTAGAATGTTCGCCGAAAGTTGAAAGACTTCGAAGGGCCACTTGGCATTACCCACGGCAATTGCCGTTGTGCCGTCAGCATATTCCTTCTCTGCGACAATTCGAAGTCTTTGCGCTTCCATCTGGTAATGCAGGAGAAGCTTCCGCATTTCAAGGATAGTCATCTCATGCCTGAGGATTGAATCTACAACCTTCCCAACGAAATCCGGTCGGAGAATCTCCAGCTTCTCTCGAAGCTCAGCTTGGTACTTGGCAACATCCCTGTTTCGCATTCCCTCGATTAACGCCTGACCCATCACGAAGGAGGATGACAGGACGGCGTTAACGTTACGAAGACCTGCCCGAAATCTCGGAAGGATTACATAGTTAATCTGATCATCCTGAACATCCGCAAAGGTGTCGGCCGAAGCTGCTATATGAGCGTCACTGAAAAGATCCAGAGTTTCCAGATGTTGCTCAACTCCTGTAATTGCCTCTTCCCATTCGGTTTCTGGACTAAGCCCAGTAAACAACGAAGAAAAAGCCGAAACGGCTGTATCAATAGCATTAAGCTCCGTTGCAGGATTATTTGGAGTAACTCCCGAATAGGGTGAAGTCGCAGCATTAATTCGGTCAACAACCGAGGAAGTAACGGTATCCGTCCCGGTGTGATCCAACCAGTTATTATGCACGGTCTTCATGTAGGTTGGAAAATCTACAGTCCCAGCATTACCCATAACTACCTCCCTTGCTGGTGGTGATTTTCACCGTCAGCAATCCAAAGAAGTCTAAGTTCCTTAGCATTTCGCCGAACGAAGGCCTGTTCCAGTTGAGGACAATCACAGTAGGCCATCAGGTTTTCACAACCTCTTTCAGTCCCATAAGCTTGGAGCTTGTGAAGTAGGTCATCGTAGAACTGTTCCGACTGCTCAATGAAAACGTGAAAGAGATAGATCAGCAGGTTCTTACTTTCCGACGCCTCGTCAATGTTCATCAGAGTCAAAATCAGCGTGTTAACTACTGACCCTTCCCGAACAACCCAGCAGACCATTTGACCTTGGAGAATCGCCTTGAAGATGTTGTTGATTTTCTCCTCGTTGTTGTCCGCCTCTGGACGATGCTCCCGAATGACCTGCGAGATGATTCCCCAACCGTTAGCCAATTGCTCAGGACTGATTCTAACCAACATACTTTCCCCTTATCCCTCGTTTATCCGAGATTTTAAAACGGAGCTTCAAGTTTGAGAGCTTGAGTTCAGAGAAATTCCGATAGTCAGCCCCACGAATCTTCGGTCGAAAAACCTGAGCCGTTACTATTGGCGATGTGAATCCTTGAGGGCCTACCGTTTTTAACGCCCCAGTTCGCCAAGCAGTGTTTTGACCAACTGAGAAGTCCGTCCCTGCTTGCAAACTCGTAGTAGCGGAATACTTAGCCGAAACCTCTATCGTCTCCAAGGTTTTGAATCCGCCAAGGTCAAAGTCGATGTCACCAAGCTTTAGTCGAACCTCGTAGTTCGCCAAGTCTTTGGTGAATCCTGTAAGAAATCCGTTGATTTCCATCACTGAGGTCACGCTCTGGTGTATCTCGCAAAGACCAAACTCATTCAGCATATAGCTTTTCGTCGCATTGCTTAAGTAAAAAGTCCGTCGCTGAGGCAGGTAGCTTACGATGACCTGCCCTTGTTGGAGCATAGGAAGAATGAACTCCTTGTAACCAACCTTGATGAGTCCCTTCTCCTCAGCCAAAAGCCAGACATTCCCATCGGCTCCAATTGCGGCATGCCTTAGCTCATCCCCAGCCACATGATTCGCCGAGGCAACTCCAGGGAAGCTCATCAACGATTCACCGAAACCTGTAACATACTCCGTGCCGAAAGGAGCTAGGGCTTGACAACCGGCATTCGTATAAGCAATGACTCCCTTGTTAAGTCGTAAGAGCTTGTAAACAATCCCTTCGCCTCTACGAGCTGTTCGAATCTGCGTAGAACCGGCGGTTGGATCAATAGTCGTTTCGAACTCGAAATTTCCAATACCGCCCCAAGCAATGCCTCCGAGTCCTAGAAGGCTCCAACGAGAGTCCGTCGACTGAAGCCCTCCGATAATTGCCTGCTGGTTAAAGTTACAGAGAGCAAGCCCAGCAGGGGCTCCTGAGATGGGACTCACCGAGGTCAAACCCAGATCTTCATACACGTCACGGACTAAGGTCTTTACAATCGGAGTTGTTGGATCATCGGTTATGATCAAAGCTGAAGCTACGTAGAAATCACCAAACGAGGCAAAATCCACTGAGGCTACCTGTGAAGCCTTAACATGGATTTGTGCGGCTGGAAGTGCGTGAAGGTTTCCCTCGCTGTAATAAAGCTCGAAGAGCACCAACGAGGAATCACCATCAGCGACTCCACCCTGACAGAGTCCCCAGTCAGCAATCGCAAAGGCGACGATATTCCCGTGGCCGTAGCGAATTTGAGGCCATGGCCACTGGACATCCCAAGAACCAAAAGTGTCTATAATCATGCGAAGACTCCTTAGGCAATTACCCAAGATAGAGAAATATCTCCTGTAATAGTACTAAGTCTATTACTACCTGCCCAATCTCTATAAGAAATAGAAATTGTCCCTGAAGATGAAACACTTACTGTTTGAACACCTGTCGAACCGCCAAGAGAAGTCGCTACGCTGACAATCGGTCTATACGCTGCCGGAACAACACCTATAGCAGAAGCTACATTATAATCACTCGAATGGGTTAACCCTTCAAATGACATACTAACAAGTTTACCGATTCGCGCTATGTAGACTGTTCCAGTAAGATCACCGCCAGGAGAAAAGGATGTAGAAGCCTTGGCCACATGCGCCTTAATACTTTGCTGAGTGGCGAGCTTGGTGGCGGAATCAGAAGCCATGTCGTCTTCATCAAGCACGGCCGTTCCAGAAACACCAGTGTCTAAAACCGGACTTATTAACGTTTTCGGGCCTGAAATCGATTGCTCATCCTCGGTGTTGACCAAGGTTTTTCCATCACACTGATTAAGCTCAGAGGCATCCGCCGTCACGTCATGCAGCTTGCCTAAATCAGCTGTGACGTCGTCACCGCCGACAGTAACAGTCGTGAGAATAGCCGTCCCCTCAACCGTCACGTTTCCGGTAAAGGTTGCATTTCCACTGGTGTACTCATCCGTGTAAACAGTCAGGGCAGTCCAACCAGTATTGCCACTTCCCGAAACTTTGGTATAGACTGTCGTTCCCTCACCACCATCCTTTCGGAGATAGACGGAACCAATTACCGCGGTTACCACGCCTTCAGGTGTCCCTGAACCGCTCAGAATCTTCGGTCCGTCCATTAAAATTCCGACGGTAAAATCTACAGCAGCCTCAACGTCTTGCGTCCCATCCATCGGAATTAGTTTGAACATTAGCAAGTGCCGACCGTTAAGAGCCGCCGCATCAAGCACATCAGGAGCAATTACCGAAGGCGAAGACTCCACAGCTCCAGATGTCAAATCGTACGAATAGAAGTAGATTCCGGTCGAAGTAATGACTCGAGAGATATCTCCGTCAGTAAAGTTTCCTGAAGAGAGACTATCGAGAGCCCCAGCTACGCCGCCAATCAAAGCGTTGAAAGTTCTTAAATGAATAGCCATTTTGACTCCTATTCAACTATCGTATGTTCATAAACGAAGTCATCGGTATCTACGTATACAAAAGCTTCAGTATCCGCGTAAACCAACGCATAGGCTGTGCCTAAGGCTCCTGAAGCGTTTAAATCAATCAGAGGTTCATACAGTTCAAGTCCCCCTTCAGCAGGCACGAGATTCAAACACTCAATCAACCCCTTGGAGTTAATCGCGCTTGGAAATCTCCTAAGGCCGACTCTCAGCGCCTCACTGAAGTCCTTCAGCTCAAAGCCACGCATAAGGACTATCCCTCCATTAGTGAATCTTCATCCAATGAGTCAAGGACTTCGTCTTTGTCCAAGTCCTCGATGTCTATAGTCATGAAGCTCAACCAGTCCTTCATACCTTCGCTATTCCGATAGAAACCCTCAAGCTCGTAAAGAGCGGCTTTTAACAAGATTCCGCTGTGCTCGGAGGTCCAGTAATTTTCGTCTTCGTCGTTTTCCAACGGTTCGGAATAGAACTTGCCGACGACCTCGACGATTACCTTTTCGTCCGGCGGAGGAAGAATCAGAACTCCGTGAAGGTTGTGTGAATCATCGACCTTTCGATCGTAGAATTCCCCAAGATTGTCCTTGTCGACCAAGTCCGTCGAACGAAGTGTCGAGGGAGCAAAGTACTGCGGTGAGCCGTAGTCATCCGCCTCAATTACCCCGTTGAAGAGATCCTTGAGCTCGGAGACTGTCTTCCGTTCGAGCTTCACCCGGATTGTTCCATTATTGACCCAAACCTCGCGAATCGCCCGACAGTGCTCAAACTCAGCATACCACTCGCCGATTTCCAACTCTCGGAAGAAACTGGCTTTGCTCTTCCGATGATTGATCTTGCGATCAAGAAAACGCATTCCTTCGTTGATGTACCAGTCAGCGCCGTTATCCGAGCCGTCATCGTTCATTAGCTCGTAACGACCTGAGAGTTCTACAAACTTGGCTCGGATTTCTGAGAGATTCATCTATTGGCCCTCGTTAAAAGAGTAAGTCAAAATTCACGTTGAGGTTAACGGTTTTGAGCGGTCGAGAAGTCGAACTGCTGATTTGCGGCCCGTCTTCATAATCCTCTTCTTTCGGCCTCTCACGAATCATGTCGATGTACGAGACCTTGACGCGCGTCGAAGTTTCAAACCCTTTGACCAACTCGAAGATTGATTTCTCCAGAGCGATCTTCTGCTTTTTGACTTCGTCAATGGTCATGCTTCCGCCTTTCGCCATTTTGCTCTCCTTGTGGTGAAAATCACCGCCAGCAAACCGAAGCCTACTGGCGGTGATTCAGGTTGGACTACGCGGCCGTGTTCGCGCTGCCGAAACCGCTCAAGTACCCGCACTTTTTCAAGTGATGGAACTCAAGACCGGCTTCCGTCAGCCACTCCTCGTCCGTGCCGTCGATGCGATTACGCCCGGTGTTCTTCTTGTCCGGATCATCGTAGAACGTAGTGTCATCGATGAAACGGTACTCGAGGTCATCGTTGTCGAAAATGACCATCGAACTCCGGTTGGTCGTCTCGAAGGAGAACAGCGGATGACGCTGCAGATAGAGGGTCCCGAAGGGAGTGTACCACTCCATGACCTTGATGCCATAGCCCATAGCTTTGGGTTGGAGTTGGTAATTCCCCGAGTTCTTGATCAGCTTGTTCAGCGCCAGGATGCAGTTGCTGCCGCAGAAGCAAACTCGTTCGCTGCCGCCATAGCGGAAGATTTGTTCCAGCTGGTAATCCAGCCAGTCTTCGCCGGCATCCTCCCACGAATAACCAGCCCATTGGGAATCCGTTTCGGTGATGAAGTTGGAAACGATCGCGCCGGAACCGGATTCACGAATGGCGGTGATCAGGCCTTTGGTCGTCCGTTCAGGCTTACCGTTGGCACCCGTTCCTTCGGTCGGATAGGACCACAGAAAGTTCTTTTCCAGCTCGATGGAGTGAAGTTGAAGCGCCTCACGTTTGGCCTCTTTGTACTGATCGCCGGTACGCAGCCGGGTTTTCCGAGCGGTACGAGTGATGCTCAGCGAAGTCCGATGAATCCCACACACGTTGTACTTCTCGGTGGGGTCATAGGCGATCGCGGTCGGCATGGTCCCGCCTTCAGGATTCACCGAGCCGATGACCAGCATGGTGTCACAGTCAGCAATACCGGTCGTGGTCGGATCGGCTTGCAGCAGTTTGACGGTAACTTTGGAGCT